>WNFM01318511.1_pt1 | contig 92013 bp, 84 predicted proteins | sample 5400271 | NCBI WGS metagenome assembly WNFM01 (sample SAMN13153352, study PRJNA577476) | soil metagenome | isolation source: 60 cm saprolite on Douglas fir-dominated hillslope | place: USA:California | collected 2013-09-17
CCTCTGTATTCCTTGTTACCGAAATCTATGTACTGGTTGTTGCCGAAACCATTGTACTCCTCGTTACGAAAAACTCTGCACTTCTATTTACCGACTACAACTTTGAAATTGTCGCGGTGGCGAGCCGCAAAAAGGAAACCGCCGAAGCGTACGCCGCACAGTTCAGCATCCGGCATGCTTTCGGAGACGAACAGACTCTTATCGGCCATCCTGAAATCGATCTTGTTGTGATTTTGGCCCCGGCTCCTGAACATTCTCGCCTTGCTAAAGCTGCAATTGCCGCTGGAAAAGATGTTTATTGCGAATGGCCGCTCACGACCCAAACCTCGGATTCAGAAGAATTGCTAAGTTTGGCTGAATCCAAAGGAGTTCGTCATATCGCAGGTCTGCAACGTCCGCTGGGCCCAAGTGCCCGCTATATACGCGACCTGGTTAAACAGGGATACGTAGGCAAGATTCGGTCTGCTCGCATGACCGTAAGCGTCGATGCTTTCGTAGCAACCATGCCGGGAAGATATGCTTGGGCTTTCCCTGCTGTTAATTTTACGCATGTTCTGTCCATCTACGGTGGTCACTTTATGGATATGCTTTTTCAATCTGTAGGCTTCCCGAAAAAGCTGACTGCTGTTATTGAGAATCAGTTTCCATTTTTTACTATCGAGGAGACAGGAGAGAAAATTCCCGCTACCATCCCTAACGAGGTGATGGCCATTGGCACCTTGGAAGACGGAGGCCTCTTTTCGATTCAAATAGAAGGTGGACAAAAGCACCGATTACTAATCCACTTGCCTTTGGAAACAAAGAGGACAACACCATTGAAGGAGCCAACAGCGATGGGGCTTCATTATCCCGGCTTCCAGTACCATCCGAATATCAGTCACTTCCTGTCTCTCATCTCGACGCGAGCACGCAAGATGTAGCCTATTTATACGCCGCATACGCGCGGGACAGAAAGAATGGGACATCTGAAGCGAGTAATTTTAGAGATGCTGTAAGACAACATCAGCTGATCGATCAAATCGTGCAAACGTCCGAAACTTTTTTCAAGTAAAGACACAATAGGACATCAGGTGTATTACAAATGGAGCAGCACCCGGCCTTCACCGGTTGCTGCCCCATGAAACCACCCACCAAAAGCGCCCCGAAACAGATCATGCATACACTGCCGTATCAATTTCGATATTATTCACCACTTTCATTACACCCGGCGCAAGCCAGGCCTCCCTTTCCGCTTCTTTTCTTTCCGCCCAGGAACGAACCTTTCCTTTCAGCGTTACTGTACCGCCATCGACGTCGACAGTAATCCTGTCCGAATCGACAGTTGCGTTTCTTAAAAAGGCGGATTTGATCTTTTGCCTGATCTCGCTTGGAGTTACTTTAGGAGCAACCTTGATATTGTTGGTAACGCCCACTACGCCTTCAAGCTTTTCCACCGCCCTTTGCGCAGCACTTTTCTCGAAGTCCCATTCGACAGATCCTTCAAGCGTTACAAAACCATTCTCTACTATAACTTTGATCTTATCCTTCGGAACCAGTACCGACCATCTAAATGCGCTTTGAATGGCTTCTGCAATGTCGGTGTCCTTTTTCTTTCCGCTTTCAGATAGTCTGACCTCGATCTTTTGGACGACGGCCGTTACTCCCGATACTTTTTTGACCGCATTTTCTGCCCAGATCTTCTTCCAGTACGAATCAGCAATGCCTGTGAGTGTTACAATCCCATTTTTTACAGCTACGCCGATCTCGCTTTTACTGAGATAAGGATCCCATTTCAGTTCCTCCTCTACATCTTTCAGGATTTCAATATCTGTTTTCATTTTGTCCTCCTTTTTGTTATGTTAAATAAATAGTAAAATCTATGCTTACTACGCCTTCCCAATGCGGGGAGGGATCACATCCCGGCCCGGTAATTGAGCGTGGAATTTTTCTTTTCTGAAACCATCGTAAAATCTTGATGCAATTGTAGGAAGAATTAAATTCAAGTGTTATGAGATTTTTTACAAAGGTCCAAAACGGCTATTTTTATATAACAAAATATGCGCATGTGTATAACATGGGTACCATCTGGGCAATGGAAATAGATATCATCCGAATGGGTCACCGGCCTGGGCTATCTGGGGTAATATAGGTTGCCAGTTATGCTCACACATTTTGACTGCCTTTTTTTGGGGGCCGTGGCAAGCTAAATTGAGTTTAGATCAGGAAGGCCCGAAAAGCCCGCTGCTTCGGAAGATATTGAAGACACATTGGATAAGGACCGCCTTGATAAACGCTTATGCAGCCATCCTATTTTCCTGGACAATTATTGTTATACCTGTTTAAAATGGCCCACTTGTGCAGCAATCCCAATCCCGGCAATACTACGGCACTCAATCCTACCTGTTTGCCCAGAATGGCCCCAAACAGGCATCCCCCTAAAAAACCACCGATGTTCACCATCAGTTTTTTAAGGCTCAGCCGGGCGGCTTCGTCTTTGAACTTTGACCTGAGCAGGGTCCCTATATCCAACGAAACCTGTGTGACGTTTCCGGTCATTATAGTAGTGGGACCGAGGGTTTCTTTGCTGAATACTTTGCCGAAGGCATTTTGCAGACCCATGGCAAAAACAACCAGCGTGACGACCACATAAGACGGCCATAGCAGATCATCGATCCCATATAATCTAAACACCAGGGCAATCAGGCCGCCCAGGATCAGCAGCACACTTTCAGCAAGCAGGAGAGAATACTTACCGGACGCCTTTTCAATAAGCCACCCGCCTGTTATGACTGAAATGATAAATACGGGAAGAGTAATGAGTTTTATCCATCCCCTTCCGTCGGAACCGGATATTACATCGTATGCGAACACGATAAAGTTGCCCGTGACATGTGCAGAGAACACCTGGTTTGCCGCAACGAAGGTTATGGTATCACAAAATCCGGCTACCGACGCCAGCAGCAGGGTGACATAGCACACATTTATTTCTATTTGCTTTTGACCTGTCAATTGTATTATTCCAGTTTAAAAACACTCCTGACTCAAAGAAGATGTGCACCATTCCCTTAGCAGTTTCTTTTCTATTCCAGTCTCTTTGCAATTCACATACTACCTGTGCATTGCTTGTCAACTTAGCACCTGCCTTTTTTATGAAGTTAGTTAATAATGCATGAGGATCATTATCTAATACCGCTAATTTTTCGAATATGTAGAGACAAAAAGTAGAGACCAGGATATCTTTCCCTAAACACCCCCAAAGCTTGAAAATCCTCCATCGACACATATCATAGCCCCGGTGACAAACAGCGAGTCTTCACTCAGCAGCCAAACCAGGGCGCCCTTTAATTCATCCGGTTGCCCAAACCGCTTAAAAGGTGTTTGCCGGATAACCGAATTTCCACGCTCTGTATAACTTCCATCTTCCTGCAGCAGCAGCCTACGGTTCTGCTCCGTAAGAAAAAAACCCGGCGCCAGTGCATTCATACGGATACAGTCCCCAAACCGGTTCGCCATTTCTACCGCAAACCACTTCGTATAGCAGTCTACTGCAGCCTTACCCATATTATAACCCAGAACGCGGGTAACGGCTCTTTTCGAATTCATGGAAGATATATTTACAATGCTGCCCCTTCCCGATGTCCGGGCGATCGCTTCCCCGAATATCTGCGTAGGAAGTATGGTTCCCCAAAGATTCAGATCCATTACCTTTTTGATACCTTCCATATCCATCGCAAAAATATCCTGGCCCGGCAGCACGACGCCCTCCGGATGATTCCCCCCCGCGGCGTTGACCAATCCATCGATCTTGCCGAATTGGCGCAGGACCTTAAACCTGGCAGCCTCCAGGTCGCTTTCATTCATGACATCGGCCACTAACGCAATTGCCTTCCCTCCGTTTTGCTGAATACGCGCCGCCCGTTTATTCGCAACCTCTTTATTCCTTCCTAAAATTCCCACTGCGCCTCCGGCTTCTGCAATCCCGTTTATGAATGAATCGCCAAGAACACCCGTCGCCCCCGTTACGACAATGACTTTGTCTTTTAATAAATATTTATTTTCCATTTTAGTCAATCTTAAGTAACCCATTCCCCTGGGGAACGTTCAGTTCTATTACCCTCCGCTGACTATCATACCGGTAGTCTTTTAGCACTATCCCGTTTAACCGGACCGATTTCGGCTTGCCCGCACAGCCAATTGATAATTTTCCGCCCACACTACGGTCATATTTAATACCCTCGCCGGATAGCTCAAAAGTGAAAGGAACATCGGACGACACAAAAAAACCATCCCCCCTCCGAAACGTAGAAGCCCTTGCAACAAATGTCCTGTCAGAACTCCACGTTAAACACAGCGCGTCTGTCTTCATGTCGCCTACTTTGAAAAGAGCGCCGGGTTTAGTCGTGAAAGCAAATTTCTTCCCGGCCGCCTCTCCTTCCACAAATCCATTTTCAGCGGTATAGCTGACCGGAGGACTGCTGCCCGAATCAGTCGTAGTCAGGAGGTTGGCGATGATCAGGGGGGAGCCGGCGGTACGTGCGGTGACGGTAAGCATTCCCTCCCTTACCAGCGGCCTTTCGTTAAGAAGGGTCTTCAGATAATGCGGTGTTTCTACCGCTCGGACGTCCATTAGTTCGGGAGAAAGATGTATGATATTCAACGTTACCCCCTCTTTTGTGATCGTTGATAATTTCTGGCCTGCTTTAATGTCATTCAGATGGGCTGTCTGGTACAACAGACTAACGTCCGCATCCTTCTTGCCGGGAATGGCTTCATCCAGCATGAGCAATGTCCCCGGTTTTAAATACAGCACATTCCGGCTCAACGATTGCACCTTTCCCCAGTACAACTGCCCGATATCTCCTTTTGAAAATGCCGCATCCCTGCCTTCCAGGAAGTCGGCTATATAGGCATGGTCATCAAAACCAGGCGCAAATTTGTAATCGTCGCCTACCCGCTGACTTTGCTCGTTGCGATTGATCAGTATCGTCGAATGGGCGACGGGCTGGATTAAATGCGATTGATAGATCGGATCATCATAATAGTCGGAGTTATGAAGATGCCGCTCTTCAATAAAAGGTATTCCCCTGTCCGCAAGCCAGAAGCTGCCCTGATCCAGGTGCTGGTGGTTGCAAAAAGCGCCGGTCCGCATCACAAAAGTGAAGGCATTTTCCTCCCAACCGCTCTTAAAGACGGTTGTACCCACCTTCCGGAATACTTTTACAGGGCTTTCATTGTACGGACTTTCCTCTTTTAAACTTTTTGTATCATAGAGAACATCTTCAAAGGTCTCGTCCGTTTTTAAAAAGTTATAGTACCAGGCGAGCCTGGGATCTTTACTCATGCTGAGCAGAAAGGCCCAATTGGTGGCGGGTCCGATATCCCCCCTGGAGTCCCCGAACTCAAACCATTGTCTCTTTTTTAACATTCCTCCCCAGATATATTGATTATAAGTACCGGCCAGAGGCTTTGAAACGTCAATATTAAAGACATTTTTTAAGGCAGGAATGCTGTAGGAGAGGTTGGAGAATGTGTAGTTATTGTACCCTAGCCCCTCCCCCCATGATCCATCCGTTGAATCCGTGACAAGGGTCAAAAAGCTGTAGAATTTAAGCATGGCCCCCGTGAAATACGGCTCCATATTTTGTGTTTCAGGACCATCATCAAACATCGCTGCCATATTCATGAGAGACCCGCCTACCGTCATAGCGATCCAGTTAGAGGTCTTCGCGGTGATATTGTCGTCCGCTACATAGGTACGGTGTACACCCTGCACAATATTGGCCATGATCGCTTTCCTTATCCTACTGCGCTCATCGGCTGTCATCAGATCATAGGTGAGATCATACGCCTCAGCCACCCGGTGCGACCAGCTTCCCGTCCTGTGTTCGCTGTAACGCCCCCGCCTGGTCTGCCAGGGATGCGTCCAGTTCGGCCATTCAGCCAATTTCACCAGTACGTCTTTTGCGTAAATGCCCGCTTCGCGGTCCCCGTGAAAGGCATAGGCCATCGCATTCCATCTGAGCGCATCCGCGGTATTATAAATATGAGAGCCCCATGCCGCCCAGGTACGCAGCCAGTCTTCATCGGGAAACTGATCCAGGTCGAATATCAATTTGTCCACCGGATTATTCTTCCGTTGAAGCGTCGCATTTTTTTGTATATTATCATATACCGTTTTGAACCGGTCTTCCTTAAACCGGGCATCGATGGCCTTCTTCATCCCGACGTTATATAGAAGACGGGGATGCTCCCCTCCCCTATTCTTTGGCGCGATATGGATCGTGAATTCACTGGTCGAGAGTTGACGGGAACCGTCATATGCCGTTATTTTTCCCAAGTAAAGCCCATCCGGAAAAGACAGCGTAAAAGGCTTCAGCACCCAAAGCCCGTCTTTCCTGGTTAGTTCCGCCTGATAGAGCGGTTTACCCCCATCCGTATAGGAAGCAATCTGAACCAGCACCCTTTTAGGGTCCACCGGCCACTGCCCGCTCAACTTAAAAACATCACCAGCATGATAATGCATTTTAGGAATACTGGGTCTAAATTCAGGCAACTTGTAAACAGCCGGTTCCGCAAACCGGAATTCCGCCGCCCTTGCACTTTTGAAACTGACATCATCCAGTCCCAGATAAATGGGCATCGCAGGATCCGCATCGGGAATCTTGGCAAGAAAGGCAAGGGCATAAATTTTCACCCTGTCTTTGCCCGCAAGCACCGGATTCTCACGAACAAAATCCTCAAAGCCAACGGTCACCCACACCCATTTATTTGTTTCAGGGTGCGGAATCGTCACATCGATCTTCCCATAGTCTCCGGCAGCAAATCTTATTTTATAGAACTCGGCAGAAAGGTTGGTTTTAAGATAGTACCGGAAACTAAGTTTTGCTCCCGCCACCAGGTACATATCCAGTAATTTCTGCGCCCCCGCATAATTATCCACATGCGTATAAGGCGTTACCTTCTGAACGATCGAAATGTTCGAATCCCCGGGAACCATTTCATTCACTCTGAAATTCTGATCATATGCAAGGTCCTGCCAGTGAGGATAAGACGCCCAGGCGCCAGGTTCCCTGTCCTCGAAGTCTTCCGTATAGGTCCAGGGTTCGAGCGCCACGTTCCTCAACGAGTCCAGGGTATTTTTACCAGGTTCTCCTGTTCTGCCAATGGGCTGCCCGGCATAGATGCAATCGGCATAGAAACCCATGGCTATGACAATAACCAATTGTAATTTTTTCATTGCTCTGTTTTTGTTTTTAAAATTCTGCGGAAGCGCCCATTTTTCGCCCTTTTAAGGTCCAGCTGCGAACGGCATAACCATAAAAGGCATAATAGATCAGGTAGAGATAACAGGGAAATAAGACCCAGTAAGCATATCGGTGACCGGCTATATCCGCAAAGTAGCCGTATACCAACGGCAGGATGGCATTACCGGCTAAGCCCATGACCATAATCGATGCGCCGAGTTTGGTGAATCTCCCCAACCCCTCCAGCGCCAGCGGCCAGATGCCCGCCCAGACCAAAGAGTTCGCGACACCCAGCAAGGCGACAAACCAGATCGAAATATCCGTGGTGTGTCCCAGGAAATGCACCTGCCCCCTCGTATAAATGATCGACAAAGTGAAAAAAGTGCCCAGGATCGTGCAGATACGCAAGGCGTTGCGCTGGCTTATAAAACGCGGAATGCAAATGATGCCAAGGACATACCCGCAAATTGTCGCAAAAAGTGTATAGGAGGGGAAGACCTTTGCTTCCAGCAAATTGATATTCATGGAAGCCGCATAACCAATGATCGTATCAATGGAGATCACCTGGGTTCCGACATGAACAAAAATGCCTACGGCTCCCAGGATCAAATGAGGGAATTGCAACACACTGCTCTTTGATGAATTAGCCAGGGCGACATCCGCGCTTTCATTTTCAGTATCGATTTCCGGCAACGGCGAATATTTGATCAATAAAGCCAGTAAGACCAATAAACACCCGACACAGGTATAAGGAACAATGACCCGGCGGATCAGCTCATTCAAAGCCGCTTCTCTCCCGGCCGCCGCCATATTGGGCAATGCTTTGAATAAGGCGCTGTCCGTGCTTCTGAAAATAACGGCTGCAAACAGCAGGGGCGCAATGATCCCTGCACCTTTGTTACAAATTCCCATTATGCTCAATCGCTGGGCAGCCCGCTCACGAACCCCCAAAATGGTGATATAAGGATTAGCCGCCGTTTGCAATAAAGCCAGCCCGGCGCCTATGGAGAACAATCCCAGTAAGAACACCCCATAGGTCCTGGTCATGGCAGCAGGCACAAAAATAAAAGCCCCGATAGCCATCACCCCAAAACCCACCATCATCCCTTTTTTAAAACCAACCCTTTTCAACAAATAAGAAGCAGGAATAGAAAACAGTAAATAGGAAATATAGAAAGCAAAGGCAACCAGGTAAGACTCAAAATTGGTCAGTTCACAGGCTATCTTAAAGTAGGGGATCAGTATCGAGTTGATCCAGGAAACGAATCCGAACATGAAAAACAAAAACCCGATAATCAGCATTCCAGTGATTGTATCCCTCTTCGAAGCCAGTTGCATGGACATAATTTTTATTTTTGAAACACTTTTTGAGCACTTTTTACATCTATATATAGAACCGCATTTTTATGCTTTCTAAGTATAGTGGAAGGATATTTTTCGCTCACTTCACTGTTGACGGTATGATAGATCGCACTAGCTTTTATCTCTCCCGGGGCAACGGCGCTCGCATAACGGGCCTTAAATAACGCCGGGATCGTGATGGTCAGCGCCAGCGTGGGAACGTCTTCCAAACGGTCAAAACAACCGTCACTTACCTGCTGTAGCCTGTTCTGTTCGTCCAGATCGACTACTTTGACAATTTTAGGATCGGAAAAATCAGCTACATGTGGATCATTAAAGGCCAGGTGTGTATTTGCCCCGATCCCAAGACATACTATGTCGGTCGGATACTGTTCCAGTAGTGCGGCATATCTCTGGCATTCCGCTTCGGGATCCTCCGCATTGCCGTCCAGGTAATGCGCCTCCCTGCAGGTAACGGAATTAAGCAATCGATCTCTGAGGAATTTCCCGAACGCCTGGGGCGCTTCTTTATCCAACCCTACATATTCGTCCATATGAAAGGCGTTAACCCGTGCCCAATCGATATCCTGTGCCTTTAATTCTTCCAGGAACTCGTTTTGAGAAGGAGCCGAAGCGAATATGATATTGACATATTCCCTGTCCGCCAGAAATTCCCTTACTTTTTCGCTAAAGGCTTCCGCCGCCGCAACACCCAGCTGAGCCCGCGTTTCAAAAATTTTTACCGTCAACTGGTCCCTTACAAATTCTACCATGCTCATTTCAAAAGTTATAGGTTTATGAATAGATTTTTTTACACGTTCTGGTAGATCACTCTTCCCTTTACCATGGTGAGCAGTATCTTTATATCCTCGTTGAAAATGACGATATCTGCATCTTTTCCCGCTATCAATGACCCCTTTGTTTCCGAAAGACCCAGGATCGATGCCGGCGTTCTTGTCATCATCCTGACCGCGTCGATCAGGGATACACCAGCCAGCTTCACCATGGTGCGGACAAGTCTGTCCGCAGTAGCGACACTGCCTGCAAAAGAGCTGCGGTCCGGTAATTTAGCAACCCCGTCCTCCACAATTACTTTGAGTCCGTTATGCTTACTGCCTAATATGCTTTCCCCCGGGGGCATGCCAGCGCCACGCATCGCGTCAGTGATCAGGGCTATGCGATCCGTTCCCTTTATTTTAACGATCAGTTTTAGCAGCGGCGCAGGAAGGTGAATGCCATCGGCAATTATTTCTACATCCATTTCATCAAGGAGATAGGCTGTCTCGACGACACCTGCATACCTGAAAGCATTTTTCCTTGTTACGCCGGACATGCAGGAATAAAAATGCGTGGCCAGCGTATATCCGTTTTCAAAGGCAACCAGGGCCTCTTCATAAATGGCATCCGTATGACCCATGGAAACCAGGACTCCCTTTGACTTCAAATATTGTCCGAATTCAATGGCTCCCTTCAACTCCGGGGCGGCACTCCACCTTTTGATGTCGGAAGATCGCGACAGTATTTCCTTATATTCGGTTGGATCAGGATCGCGGATATAACGGGGGTCCTGGGCGCCCTTTTGCTGCATCGAAAAATAGGGGCCCTCCAGATGCATGCCCAAAAATTGAGCGCCCGATAAATTATTTTTTTCCGCCTGCTTATACAGTTCCAGCGTTTGGTACAGTTCTTCTTTATCACTGGTTAAGGTGGTAGGTAACATGGCGGTGGTGCCATATTTCGCGTGTGTTTCTGCAATTTTTAAAAAAGCTTCTTCCGTGCTATCCATAAAATCCGACCCGCCACCGCCATGTACGTGTATATCGATAAACCCCGGGGCAATATATTGACCATGAGCATCGATTGGCACAGCCCCGGGAACGTCTATACAGCCCTCTGCAATTTCGGTTATCCGGCCGTCTGCTATTACAATAGTCCCCCGCGGGATGATCCTGTAGGGTGTTATGATACGTCCATTAAAGATCTTCAGCTTTGTACTCATAACTCAATGACCGTAAAACAGGAAAAAATCCCATAGGCGATCAATAATATTTAATCCCCAAACCGGAGCTGCCCGAAATACCGGGGCAGGTGAAAATTCGGTTTCACATTTTCTACTTTAGCCCAGGTTATCCAGTGTGGATTGGACCCCTTGCTGGCTGTTTTATAAAAGTTGGCCCTCCAGCTACCCCCGGGACGGGGGAAGGAGACAGAACCGTGGCTGCTTAACAGGCTAAGTGGTAGTTTGTATTCTACTGTCCAGGTTACCGGTGTTGCTATCTCCGGATCGACCTTCTTCGGCAAGGAATGAGCAATTTCGATCTGTCTTAACTCTCCTTCCGAAAATCGTTGATAGTCTTTCTGCCCGAAAATATGACAGGCCATTAAAGGCGTCCCGCCGGCATTTATTTCAAGATTAAAATACCGGTCGGGCCGGCTGGTATCAGGAGCAAAAAAGAATTCAACACAGGCCTCTGTGGAAACAGGACCGTTATATTCATCTATAATACTATGCACATAACGGTCACGCACCTTGAAAATGACATAGAGATTTTCCTCATCATACATCATTTTAGCATGAACGACTGGACGAAAGGACGGAACCTGTCCCATATAATTGGACAGTTCGATGGCCCTGGCGGACCGCCACTGGGATTTATTCCAGTCGCCATCTATTTTCATCGGCCTTGTCAATTTCTTTACCGTATAGATGGAATTGGGCGCCGGCCAATGAATGGTAAGGGCATGTCTACCTTCAGCCAGTTCCAGTCTTAACATCTTATTTCCCGGATCATACCGCCAGTCACGCAAAACGACGCCATCCAATACAATAGCTGTAGGGCGATTACCCAAAGAGCAGGAAAGTTCGCCGGGCTTATCCACCTGTATTTCTGCGTCTATCCCTCCTCCCTGAAAGGAAAAAGCGCCCGTTATCGCTGTTTTACTTTGTATCGTCACGCCCTTGCCTGCAAACCTGGTTCCTTCGAAATAAATGGTCTGAAGACTGCCGTCACCCCCCGAAGCAACCATAAATTTTGTCGCATCCGTAGTAAATCCGCCGATACTGTCCGAAGCGGTGGATTCCGTCCGGAAACAGCCCAAATATTCATGCCCTTGATTCCCGACGCGCGCACCAATCCAGCCCCTGCCATCAAGCCTCGTCGTTGTCGGCCGGGAGTTGAAATTACTTCCGCCCGGTCTTGCCTCCGGTGAAATGACGCCCAAAAAAACGACGTCCGTAAGACCCGGCTTACTGGAGAGAGTAACAAAATTCTCCGGGAACCGTTTGTCGTCCCGGTCCCGGATCACCGCCGAAGCGATCTGAGGCTCCACCACGTCCAAGGTCAGCCGGGCAGCCGGACGATCGATCAGAACACGCTGATCCGCATAACTTATCGATCGCTGGTTGTGCTCATTCTGAGGAGCGTGAAACAGCCAGTCGAAAACATGCCCTTCGGAAGCAGGGCTCTTCACCCGGTCAAAAAGGAATAAAGGACCGGATTTCGTATAAAGCAGGGTACGAATGTAAGAGCTAAGTTTATGCTTATACACACCGGCAAGGTCCGCTTCGGTTTCATCTGCTATTTTGCCGGCAAAACAATGTTTCATCCGCGGCCAGTCCCGGAGAGCGGAAATACCATTGTCAAAATGCGCAGGAGCCTGGCTCTCAGCATCGTGATCCACCAGTAATACATTGTGACCGATTGCCTGGATATCATAGATCAGGTAGTCGGTATTGGCATAATAACCCGAAGCGCCAATGCCAGGATCCGTCAAAAGTTCCGTATTATTGGTCATGACCTGGAAGCTTCCCTGGTCATAATGATAATGGTTCGAATTGGGCCCTACACGAGTGCTGATCACAGTAGAGCTATCGTCCCATCCTGAACGCATAACCATGCCCTGTGCGCCAAACACCTTTGAAACAGGAAGCGTAGTCCTCGATACCGGCTTAATGTCATCCCTATACCATAAATACCCTAAATACCCTCCCTTGCCAGCTTCCCAAAATGGTTTGACATAAGAATAAAGAAAGGGATTGCCGGTACGTTTGACAAACCACTCGGCATGTTCCTGTGTGAAACCATGGTAATGCCGCTCACCGTCCCCATAACTTTGGATCAGTCCGCTTGAATAAGTAGCCTGAAGCGGGTATTTATAAAAATTTCCGACGTGGGTTGTGGTGGAATAATCCACGCCAAAGTTGCGCTCTAAGGTGGCCAGCAACTCCACAATGTCCCGGGTAGCCATATCCATGTAACCACTCTTGGGTTCGCCATAACTTCCATCCTCATAGTAAGTCCGGTCAAGAAAGGTCTTTGTCTTGGTCATGATAGCGGAAAGAACGGGCTCCAGGTAAGGATTGTCCGGGTCATCCCCATAAATGGCTGTCGCTGCCAGGCCATAACCCGTTACTATTACCGCAATGTGATTGGTCAGATTGGAAGGCATCCTGTTCATTTCCACCATATCCCGGTAAAAAAGTTTTAAACCCTTATTAATAATGGCTTCACGGACAAATGCCCGCTCTTGCCCGCTTAATAGATCATAAAGCATGTCATACCCATAGGCGATCGGCTTAAGAGTATAGCCCACCGGATAATACGTCCAGAATTTACGTTCCAGCATCCAGTTATTATTCCATTTTGAAAAAGAGCAAAGTTTCAGGAGCGCTTTTTTTGCCTTTTCACCCGCTGCCCGATCATGGACAAATGCATACCGGAAGCTTCCTTCGCGGATCACATTGCCCAACCTGCTCATCGGATTAAGCCATAGGCCCATGGCATTATAACCTACAGCAGTCCTGGAATAGGGACCCCCTACCAGGTTGTCTCCCGTCCTGTCTTCGCCCTCCCTGATCGCCTCTATATCCACTTTCATAAAATCTGTATCCTTTATCGCTTCATCCAGGATGCCTTTCGCTACCGGCGATTTTTCAGTGGCAAGCCGTTTTTGAAGTTCCGCTGCAGAAAAAAACAGCCTCGGGTGACCGGTAATATGTTGCCCCGGCATAAGGAACTTAAATCCCCACCTCACGGCTGTACCCGCCTCCGTTTGCCCTGTCAGCAGGAGCTCCCATTGCCCTGCAGTATCCCTTTCAGTAAAACGGTAAATAGATTCATTTGCCCAATCTTCTCCCTTCCTGATAAAAGGAATATCATCCTTGACTACCCTTCCATGACTATCCATCAAGATGCCCTTCACCTGTAACAGCGGCACTTTTCCTTCCGGCTTCGTCGTTAAAGCAAATACATCGTTATAAAAATAATGCCTGTTCAGAATGGAAATATCGAACATATTGAAATCCGTGGTACCAGGTTGTACCCCGGAAAAACGACGCTGGCGTTCGCCGTTGATACTGAAATCATCCATAAGTATCGTGTACGTATACAGGTAATAAACCATGGGATAGCTGGCCTTTATTGTAATTACCTGGATATGCTCGCCAGGTCCGGGGGATTGTCCGTCCATCTTAAATTCCGACACGGGAATGTCCAGCTCCACCCATTGATTGGCCCGGGGATTTTGAATGGTATGCAGGTAACGGCGGCCATCAAAGGTGCCCAGGGAAAGTTCCAGGGCTTGCGGATTTCGATCGCTCTGAAAATAAACAGCGGCTTTCACCCGGGTGGCTGCAGTGGTGAACAAATTGAGCCGCTTCGTGAAACCCTGTTCTAATTCCGTAGCGTCGCTTGCCTTTACCGGGCGGGCAAGCGCATATTTGCTATCATGCCAGGTCGGCGACCGCCGGGCAAAATATAACGCGTCAAATCCGATGTCCTGCGAATAAGGATATGGCTCCCAACCGAAAAGTTCCCCGGTTTCAAAATCATCAAAAATGGTATAAGGGATTTTGTCGGCCGGCTGCTGAGCCATCGCCACACTTAATTGAAGAACGACTGCTATCAATAGTAGGCCCGGTTTATTTCTTCTGTTCTTCATATTGAAATATATTTACAATGGGCGGGTTGTTATATTTCAGCCCTTCCGCTTCAACATAGTTGATGAATTCATTCTCATTATTGTTTTCTTCGCCAAAACTCCATCCGCCGGCTACCATATATTCATAGGACAATTCCCTGGTTTTAGGTATCTGAAAAAGATGATTCCCTCCATAGTTTTTGATCGCCAGGTATTTAGGCTTGAACTGGTCCTTCACTACCAGGCCGATGCCCTGCCAGGGGACAACCAGGACCGAATCCCCGATGTCTTCATCCGGTATACGGGCAGGGATATCCTTACCCATGGAAAGCACCATTCCGCCTTTGTTTATCGATTTATATTCCTGCATGATCCTTCTGATGCCGGCCCCGAACATCACCGAAGAACCGGGAGGAAAGAATTTATTGAATTTCACTTTGACGATACACCAGCTCTTATGCGCAATTACCGTGTAATACTGATCCAGCTCATAAAAGCCATGCCCCGAGTTCCAGTTCGTGGTTCTCACCCTGATCATACTCCGCAGGGGGCCATTGGCTACTACATCGTAAGAGAACCGCGAATCCCGTATAGGGCCCAAATCTTTACCGGGTGAATAATAGGCACGGGCGGGGCTTTCCGGATCGGCAGGGTTTTCAAAAAGGCACATTCCTCCGGCTCCGAATGTCCTGGCCACTATCATTATGTCAGTACCCTTTTCCCAGGGCATATAATACCCGGACAGGTTGGTTGAATACTCATAGTTTGCGGTGAGCATGGGCGACCGCTTTCCATGAAGATCAAGATCGTGCGGATACCATAATTTCCAACCCATGATCTCGGATTCCACAAAGGGGACCGTATGCCGGCCATAGTTGGCGACGGCAGCATGGACCTTGTGCGCATACAGCCCCCGTTCATACATATCTATATAAATAAAGAAATCACGCGTTTCCCCGGGTTCCATGTCTGTAAGAAAAAACAGCTCATCCCAGATACCATCCTTGTCAATGTCGTCCAGTTGAAGCTCGATCGCATGCCCGTTTGTTTCCTTGTTTTTGACATACCCGCCCATCTTTTTAAGATCCTGTGCAGTGGGCGCAGGATTCTCCGGTAAATTCGGATCTACGACTGCAACCCACCGTTCCGGAATATCCTGAAAGGGTAATCGGGTCCGTTCAACCACCACCGGTTGATCTTTAAGCCGTATTTTCAAGGGATTGGTTACCGTAATTCTGATCCTGTGCTGAGGCACGAAATTTCCTTCCGTATACCAGCCGCTTTTGGATGGCACCTGTCCGTTAACGGAAACAAAGGATAAAACCGCAAGACCGATCAGTAGTATAGTCAAAATACCCATTGCCGACCTTTCCGGACAATCATATTCGCAACAATTTTTTTGCATTTTCATACAGTATTTTACGTTCCACGATTTTATCCCCCGCCAGCCTGCGGATGCCGGCAATGATCTGGGATCCCGCACAAACACTACCCTTCCCGGCCTTATCCGTACAATCGCTTCCGAAAAGCAGCTTATCCTGGTGACGCTGCAGAAAATCACGCATGTGCGCTTCATCACGCAGAATAGCATTCAATCCGGATGGCGCAGACATATCCCCGAATAGATTGGGATAATCATGCAGCAACCGGTCCGTTAACCCGCCCGGAGTGACTTTTGATTTGGGATACAGATCGTTCGGGTTTGTATAATTCTTATCGATATTTGCCCACCAGGTCTGGGAATGACCGATAAAGTTCACCTTCGGATACTTTTCAAGCATTTTATAAAAGCGTTCGAACCCCCGGTTGTACATATTGTACTGCCAATGCATCAATATCGGAACACGATAGTTTGCTGCCAGTTGATAGACCCGCTGCATTTCCGGGGAATCACACTCCACACCGAACTTAGATTCGCCGATGATCGGCGCACCCAGCTTCAGGTATTTTTCAATTTCCGCGATCGCTCCGGGCAGGTCCGGCACCTCGTTGGCGCCAAAGAGGAATTCATCCGGATATTTCTTGGCCAATCCGTAACAGGCCTCGTTGCCAGTCGCTTCAGCCTGCAATCCGTTACCCACGCCATAGTAGGTTGACCCGTAGTCCACCGGGTGCCCTGCCGGTTGAAGTATAGTGGTGGTAACACCCATGCTGCGCTGATGGGCCAGGAGTTCCTCATCGGTCCGGCCCAGGTAATTGGTATGCTGATGAATATCGATAATCGGTTCGGCAGGTGTTGATCCATGGGCAGCTGCTGAACGATTTACCCGGAAAAAGGGAAGCCCTGCGGCCAATACAGCCCCGACTCCCGTCAGGGAGCTCAGTTTAATAAAATGTCTCCTCGAATAGTCTACCTGGCGTCCCACCATAACCTGGTTTTATTTAAATCGGGTCCATTAATCAATTTACGCGCCTGATCCACCGCCGCTTTGTTGTTGGATATCTCACCTGAAGTAAAAACAAGCCTTCTCATTATGGAATCTTTCGGGACATCGGGATTTAAGGAGTTGATAACAGAATACCCCTTAGGATATCCTGTTCTTCTGCGCTCAGACCATGCCTCCCATCCGTCAGGATAAAGAGCTATCCACTTTTGGGTTATTATTTGCTCCAATTTCTTTTCAAAACTGCCCGCTGCCAGGTACTGAACAGGAATATCGGACATAGCGGGAGTATTCCATTTATCGTTTATAGCGACAGGTGTATTGGTACTGTTCACGTAAGCATCTATCTGTGCCGAACTGGCGCTTGTTCTTTCGGACAATGACAGGCGAATGCCGGTATTGTACAAGCCAATACCAGTACCCCCCATATTCCAGCCCCTTAAGGCGCCTTCAGCTTCGAGGAAAGCAACTTCTGCCGCAGAGATCAGCCGGTTGGGAAGATTGGCTCCTCCCCTGGCTATCGGCAGATACTTGGCGCTCACAAATGAATGGGTGGCATTCAGCGTCCCTCCCTTTTCAACGGCCGGCAGTCCGTTACGCACGCCATGAAACCCTCCCCCCGAACTCGCCTGGGCATAATATTCGCTGAGCCTCGGGTCATTAAACCCGGTGAGGACACTTTCCATAGACGCGCTCATGCGGAATTCATCGATATAGGTCCACTGGGACAACCAGTTGATGGAATTTACGGCGGACAAGACATTGGCATTGTCCGCATTGCTCAGGATCACCCCTGCTGCCACTGCTTTTTCTGCTTCCGTCTGTGCCAGGGCAGGTTCAACATAAGCCAGCCTCATGGCCAGCCTTAACCGCAAGGAATTAGCGAACCGGTACCATTTGTCGGCGCTTCCTGCATATATCTGGTCATTCCCGCCAAAAGCATTCTTCCCGGTATTGTCCTTTAATACCTGGACGGCCGTATCCAGCGTCTTGAAAAAACTATGATAAATATCCGCCTGCGAATCATAGCCCACGCTGGTCCCGCCATTGCCGAACTGGGAGTAAACAATGGGACCGAAATAGTCTGACATCCGGTGGTACATCTCCACCCGCCACACTTTAGCCATGGCGTTCGCCAAAGGCATGGCATGATCCCTTGTGTAATTTTCGACTAACAATAGCTGTGGAGCCGGATTGGAATAGAAATTAGTCCACATGATATCGGTCCAGGCGCCTTGTTCTGCATACTGATCCGAATTAAAACTCGGCTGTGTCGTTGCAAAAAATTGTGCATAGATATCCGCATACAGATTTTCTCCAACCTGGTATTGCCCGGCAAGCAAACCAAAATATTCAGCGTAAGCAAATTCCTGGCCCAGCAGCGAAGCATCCACTTTACTGGCAACTACCTGGTTGGCCGGAGTATTGATCTTATCGAAATTCTTTGTACAGCTTAGCACACCGATCAGCAGGAAGGCCGACAGGCCCGCAAATACAGCTCTATAATTTATAATAGTAAACATAAGCAGATCTGTTTAAATAGTTATTTTTCCGGTTTACTTGAAATCTATCTTGAGGTTTAGGCCCATAGACCTTGTTGTAGGAGATGCGAAAGATTGAAAACCTTCCGAATCCGGCGTCGTACCTTGCATAAAATCCGTATCCAGGTCAGGAGACGCCCGGTAGATGTAGAATAAATTCCTGCCGACCAACGATATTTTTACATTGGTAATGGGAGAGCCCCCCAGCATTTTACCCGGAAGGGTATAACCCAATGTCAATTCTCTCAGACGCGTATTGGTTGCCTTACTGACAAATGCTTCACCTACCGGGGTGTTTCGCCCGCCGACGCCCAGCCAGAACGTCTCTGCATTAATGGGAATGTCATTATGCGACCCGTCCTGCTTTACTGCATGCTCTTTGGCAAAAAAGTTCTTCCCGAATATGAGTCCTCCATCCCTTCCCTGCAATGTGCCTGTTGTGAGGCCGGCTCCATACAGGATGGCATTGGTCATCGATACAAGACTTCCACCCTGCCTGTGTTCGATCAAAAAACTCAGGCTGAAATTCCTATACGTAAATGTGTTGGTCACTCCCCCGGTCCAATCAGGATTAAAATTGGCAATTTGCACCGTTCTGCCCGGGGTCAGCTTCGGCATTCCGTTCGTGCCGATTATTACATTTCCACTGGAATCCCGCAACCAGCCCTTTGAATAAATCTGGCCATAAGGTTTTCCCTGCTCGATGACGAATTGACGGACATAAGGATCATTGCCCACCACTATTTTTGGCCGGTCATCGGAGATCTTTACCACCTTATTACGATTGAGGGCAAAATTCACATTTATATCCCAGGAGATGCCCTTTGCACGGATCGGAGTACCCGATAAGAGCAATTCGATCCCTTTGTTCTCAACATCTCCCCCATTGGTAAAATACTGCGCCGCCCCGGATCCTACCGGCAGGGCGATCGTAAATAATTGATTCCGCGTATTGGTTTTATACACCGTTACATCCATACCCAGCCGGCCTTGAAAAAACCGCAGGTCGAGACCCAACTCGGTCGATTCTGTCTTCTCAGGCTTAAGATTTGGATTCGGAAGTGTATTGTTGAGCGACAAAAAACCATAATTACCGCCTGCCCTGAAAGTCGCTGTGCGTTCCAGCATGTAGGGAGGAGCGCTGTTGCCTACGGAAGCCCATGAAGCCCTTACTTTGGCAAATGAAATGACGCTGGGAAAGGATGGAATTAGATCACTGAGTACGGCGCTCAATCCCACCGAAGGATAAAAATAGGACCTGTTGTTGGCAGGTAAGGTTGAGCTCCAGTCGTTCCGGCCCGTAACATCCAAAAACAGCGCGTTCTTCCATCCGATATTTGCAAATGCATACATCGATTGAATATCACTGCTCAGCCCCGGGTCATTGGTGGTGACCGGCAAATTCGTATTGGCAAGCGTAAAGAAATTGGGAATGATCATGGATAACCCGGTATTGGAACTGACTCCGCTGTTACGTCTCTTCTGGACACTCCCACCCAAGCTGGCCGAAGCAGTCAACTCCCTGGAAAAATCCTTTTTGTAGGAGAATAAAAAATCACCATTTAACAGGTAGGCATTTGTTTTACCAACAGTATACCTGCCATCCGGCGCCCGGACATAGGTATCATTGTACAGTTTTTCTTCCATTGTCGTGTTGATGCCATCATAGGATCCCCGCGCCATTAACTTAAAAGCATCGGAAAAACTATAAGAAAGGGACGTCATGACAATCATCCGTTCCAAACGATATGTATTGGGATTCCGGTTCAATGTCCAAAAAGGATTGGCTCCGGTGGTAGTAGTAGGATTCCAATAATTCTGACGGACCTTGCCGATGGAATCCGTAAATTCAAAGTGCTTTGCATCGTCAAGATGAATATTAGGCGCCATGGTGTAGATCTGCCGGTTAGGGTTGAAATTGGATTCCCCTTCCGCCAGCTGATTATTAATTTGCTGGTTCACATAATCGATTTTACTATCCATGGATAACCGGGAGGAAAGTTTATTATTCATCCTGACAGACAAATTATGCCGTTGCAGCTCGTTGTTCGGTACGATTCCTTTCGCTTTGGTAAACGTATAGGAAAATGCCGTTTGCGTCTTTTCGGTACCGATGCTGGCAAATACATTGGAAGCAAAATTGTATCCCGTATTGTAGACTCCTGTTTTATTATTGGGTTGTGGCGTAAAAGCATATTTCGTTCCGGCTTGCGCAGGATCCAGCGACCAGTTATCTACCATTTGGCCCTGCATTTTTGGGCCCCAGGCAAATTCACCCGTTTTTTGATACATACCGCCCTGTCCCTGACCATAAACATTTTGAAAAGGGATGGACAATACCGGGTCCATGACCATATAAGTATTGTTGAGACTAATATTCACCCCGTTGCCCTGGCCTTTCTTTGTCTCGATGATAATAGCCCCGTTCTGGGCCGCGCTGCCATAAAGCGCGGCAGCATTCGGTCCTTTTAAAATAGTCATTGAAGCGATATTATCCAGGCTCAGATTAGATGGATTTTCCCTGATCGGCACTCCATCGATCACATAAAGAGGTTGACTATCCCCCGAAATAGAACGGTTGCCCCTGAGGACGACACGCGCATCGGCCCCTACGCCGGTCCCTCCGGAATTGATAGACAATCCCGCTATCTTTCCTGAGAGAGAATTCATGACATTTAGCTCCCGGGCTTCGGTCAATTGCTTCGTACTTACAGTCTGTGAACTATATGTCAGGGATTTGGCTTCTCTCCTGATGCCCAAGGCCGTAACTACTATTTCATTTAATTTGGCGGCCCCCTGCCGCATTCCCACATTGATAACGGTCTGATTATTCACTGCCAATTCCTGTGATTCGAAACCTATAAAGCTATAGACCAATATGCCATCCGGAGGAACCGTGATACTGTATTTTCCTGCTGCATTCGTCGATGTGCCAACGGAAGAACCTTTTAAAGATACGTTTACACCTCCCATCGGCTCACCGTTGCCATTTGTCACAAGGCCGGTGACTGAAGCGTAGTTAACTTCGGGTGAAAGCTTCCGGTCAACGTTTTTGTTCTCAGGCTGTGTCGGGCCATTTTGCGGAGTATTCCGGGTGATCAATATCCGCTGATTGACTTGTTTGAAGCCCAGCGGAGTATTGGCCAGCAGGATTCTTAGGAAGTCGGCAATGGATTGCTTACTATTGGGAACGACCAGGTTATTGACGTTCCTGACATCTTCATCCCGGTACATGAAATAAAATGAGCTTCGGTCTTCTATCTTTTTGAACGCACTGACCAGGGATTCATTCTTAAGCTCCAGGTTGATCCTTGCTTTATAAATATCCTGGCTCCTCAAAGGAATTCCAAACATATTAATGGAAGAAAATAATAGCAGAGAAATCACCCCGACACGTACGCGCATTTTGATCCGGCACCGCTTTATAAGCAGTTTAATTTGGTTTGACATGCAGTTAATTTTTAATTGGTTACCCTTTCTATTTAAGTGGAGCCTTATTTGAGCGGATCCTGTTTCTCACTGATCAGGATCGTATTTTTTCCCTTATTATATTCCCATACCGCGCCATTGAAATCACAAATTGTCGTAATTACCTGTTCCAGCTTTTCTTTCTTTAACAGGACTGTGGTGAACCGGTTGTTCTTCAGCTTTGGATCTTTAAAAGAAATGGCAACCCTGAATTTATCCTCCAGTAACTTTGTGGTTTCTTCAAAAGTCACATCGTCGATTGAAAGATCTTCCAGGTCTTTCCATTGCATAAAATCAAAGGCATTGATCTTGTTTTTTACAGCACTACCTTTCATCTTATCATAAACGACTTGTTGATCATGGGTGAGCAGATCGAATGTTTTGATCTGATCTTCTACTTTTACCTTTCCCCTGGCTACAGTAATGGTGATCTGTTCTTCCCCTTTCACTGCCTTCACATTGAAGGCAGTACCCAGGACCGTAGTCACCACCTTATCCGTATGAACAATAAAGGGCCTGGAAGGATCATCCCGAATATCGAAAAACGCCTGCCCTTCCAGGTATACGTCCCTGGTGCCGGAATGAGTGGAACCCGGGACATAACTTATCTTACTACCGTAATTGAGTATGACCATACTGCCATCAGGAAGATGGAATGCGCGATTGGGCTTTTTCCCGGCTGCTTCAACCGTAACGTTCTGCGGTGAAATTGTTTTACGGTTCAGCATGTAAAGCAATCCCAGGCCCATTATAATAAATACGGCTGCAGCGGCGCTCCGGACTGACCAGGAATTTATATATCTTACCCTGGCAGGCAAATTTTCAGGTTGGGTAATATTTCTCCGGATGGATGCGTAAATCTCGCTTTTGATCTCATCTTTCTTTTCCTGATCTAATAACTGCAATACATCCTCTTCGTTTTCGAAAAGATTATAATAACTGATTACCAGATCATCCTCTTCAACTGTTGACTCACCCTTGAGATGCTTTTGCAGCAAATGGATAAAATATTGCTTTTCCATGTAAGGATTGTATGATTGGTTATAGGTATGACCCGGAAACCAACTAATATCCCATCCGGATGACAAGATTTTTTTTAACTCATCCTTATTCAGAAAACGAAATAAGAATAAGGATGAGTTGAAGGAATAAAGCTGCCCGTAGAAAGTCTACTGCCCTGGTGAGTTGATTTTGAACCGTTTTCCTGGAAAGCCCCAATTGTTCGGCAATATCTTTGGTGGACAGTTCCTCCTCGAAACGAAGCCGGAAAATCTGTTGTTTTTTCTCAGGCAGCGTATTGACCAATACTTCATAGGCTTTGAAAAACTCCTTGGCCAGTAAGTCTGAATCCGTTTGCTCGTACAATGACGGCAGCTTTTCTAAAACAGACAGGAAGGGATGGGTCAGCTTTCCCCTGGCCGCCTGCTTAAATACCCTGTTGCGGACAGCCACATGTAAATAAGCAGATAAATTATCTATCCGCAGCGTTTCTCTTTTCACCCAAAGATGAGTAAATATCTCCTGTACAATATCTTTGGCCAGATCGGCATCTTTCAGCCGCCTATAGGCCGATGCATAGGTTTTTTCCCAATGCCTTTCATACAAAATATTAAAGGAATGCTGGCAGCTTGCTGCAATTTCCTGCAATAATATTCCATCGCTTGAATGATAAGAAGATGTTGTATGCATATGCTGCCAGGATGAGTATGGAGTATAAAAAATAAATTCAATTTTCTGAAAACTCATCAGATAAGGTGTGGCGATTTCTCAGATAAGGCAGGGCGATTTTTCGTTATCCCATATGGCAGAAATTCGGGATATTATTCAGGGGATATATACATCTTCATAATAAATATATTATTTTTTTTCGATTATATTACAAAGTTTATATTCAATTAGAATAAAAAATCCACTCATTTATAAGTGAGTTGTCATTTATTTCACTCCTTTTGTTAGAAAAGAAAATATTACTACTTAATAACATCCCATTTCTCCAACCATCGTATCTTATTATAACAAATCCCCAACGGCGCCAGCCCTACAATCCCAAACGAACAATCGATCAATCGCCAATAGAAGGGTATCCCCCGAACAGCCCCAGCCACAAAGGCGAGAGGAAAAACCATTATACAGGCTATCATCCCAAATTCAATGATCCATTTATTCCTCACGGGGTCACGGAGAGGACCGATAAACGCCACAGCTATTACCAGGTGCGCAAAGGCAAGCCAGTCATAACCATAAGCCAAAAAAGGATAATGGCTGTTCATATCCCCAAGCGCCCCATACACTTTCTGCACCCAATTATAAGTATCCCCCTTAATCCAACCCGGCCAGCTGCCAAGCAGCCAATACAGCTCAGTTTGCAGCGCAAAAGCCGTCAGGCCACTCAATACCAGCGCTATTATAAAAAGATGATCCATCTTCTGACGACCCTTTCCTGCTTTTGATAGGTCTGCCGGCTGATCCCGCTTTCGGATACTTGAATAGTCATTTTAAAAAGTACTTTGAATTACAAAGCAAATGATTAAAATTCATCTTTCACGCAAATTCGGCCCATAAATTTTTATCGGATTAACGGATGCTGGATCCCAGCAATTATACGCTGAAGACAATAACGGAAGCTTATGCGGCAATAGAGAACCGTACAGAAGATATCTAATCCCAATGCCGGAAAATAGACTACATTTAGTGTCTAATAAGCAGCCCATGAATATCCGGATAGCCAATATCAGCCTCGATACTACCGACACAGAGATCAGAAAATTGTTTTCCTCTTATGGAATTGTCGACTCGGCCCAGGTAAGCAGAAATCCTTTAAATGGCCGGTCTTTAAGAAATGGACATGTGTGCATGCCTGTGCAGGCCCAAGCCCGGCAGGCAATCGTGTCTTTGGATAAAACCTTACTGGACGGAAAGATTATCACTGTAAACGAATTACCTGCCGAGTTTTATTGACCCGCACCAGCTTCTTATCCTTTTTGCGAAAGTTTGGTAAATTCAGCACCATTAAAGATTCTGGACAGACCGGTATCCTTTGATTTCATGTAATCTTCCAAGTTCTTCGCAGACACTATACGCCAGAAATTCTTTCTCTTCAATTCTGAATAATCCGGAGTTTTTATAAAAACCCCTTCTACCGTACCCCTTGTCTTGAAAAAAATCTTAGCCGGTTCCCGAAGATCATCCTTGCTGTTGGCGATAAATTTTTCGATCTGCTCAATTGTCATAATAAATAAAATTTACTTTTTTTGATCACCCTGAAATACTGAAGTCAACTGCGTATCCGGATGTCAATGATAACCATAACACACTGCATTTATGTTCATACCAGCACCTACCGATGCGAACAGAATAATATCTCCTTTGTCAAGTTGATGACCGGGCATTTGGTTTTTCCTGACCAGGTCAAACAACGTTGGAATAGTGGCAACCGAACTGTTGCCAAGCCATTGAATGCACATAGGCATCACACCGGCAGGCACTTCGGTTACTCCGTACAACCCGTAAAAGCTCTTTATAATGGCTTCATCCATTTTCTCATTGGCCTGGTGAATAAATATGGCTTTCAGGTCCTCAATGCCGTAACCGCTGGCGTCGAGGCAATCTTTCATGGCGGAAGGGACAAAACGCAAAGCATATTCATAAACCTTTCGCCCTCTCATTTTAATATACAGTGTATCCTGACTGGTTTCCGGGTTAAACGTTCCGTTCATATGGATGTATCCCGTTTCTTCTCCGCTGTCAGATCGCACATTGGCCGATAATATTCCACTGCCTTTTACCTCCTCCTCTTCGTATTGGAGGATGCAGGCTCCGGCGCCATCAGAAAAGATCATACTGTCACGGTCATGCTGGTCCAGAACCCGGGACAATGTCTCTGTACCGATAACGAGAGCGTTTTTTGCTATACCCGCCTTAAAAAACGCATCTGCGTGTATCAAACCCTGAAGCCAGCCCGGGCAGCCAAAGATCAGGTCATACGGTATACAAGCCGGATTCAAAATACCCAGCTTCTGTTTCACCCGGGAAGCCAGGGATGGAACAATTTCCGTTTGCATAGAGGAGTTACTGCCGATATCGCCAAAGTTGTGCGCTACGATGATCTGGTCAATAGTCTCGCGGTCGATGCCGCTGTCAGCAATGGCCAGATCCGAAGCTTCTGCAGCCATATCGGAGGCAAGCATATTTTCCTGTGCATACCGGCGTTCCATGATACCGGTAATCCTGCTGAATTTATCTATGACATCCATGACCGGCCTGTCCAGCGGTGAACCGTCCTCGGAATAAAAAGCGTTTTCCGAGAAATGACTGTTCTTTACTACTATTTCCGGGATATAACACCCCGACCCTGTGATAATTGACCGATACATAATTATTGACAAATAAAAGAAAACTAGACAACAATGTCACTCGTTTTGCGTTCCTTTGACCTATTAATAGCTTTACATGATTAAAAAAGTTTCCGGCATCGACCTCTTAAAGAAGAATTTTAGTAGCGTGGAAGTGAAGTTCATGGAATTCTTCGAAAAAGGCGAACCGCGTTGGCCTTTAGAAAAACGCGACTATCTTAGAAATCACCACCAAGGCCTGGACCAGTTCTTTCCGGAAACAATTTCCTGGGAGAAATTGAAGGTAACCGGATTGCCGGATGATATTTTGCATGAAGTCCGCGCAGCATTTGAAGCATTTCAGCGAGGAGAAGAATACAATTGATCCGACACTGATCCTGATTGTTCGAAAGCCTCCAAATCTTTGATCTGGAGGCTTTTCGTTGTATCAGCATTGAGGTATTTATCATCTTACCATCTGCCGCCGCCGCCGCCGCGCGAGGACCCACCACCACTCCGGTTATCCGTCTTAGGCCTTGCCTCAGATATGGATATCGACCTGCCATCAACCTGGCTTCCCTGCAAATCCCGCATGGCCGCTTCTGCAGCTTTATCAGGCATTTCCACGAAACCGAATCCGCGAGACCTTCCCGTTTCTCTGTCCATGACTACTTTAGCAGAAGTCACTTCACCAAACTTTGAAAATAATGACTTTAGCTCTTCATTGGTAACCTGAAAGCCCAGGTTTGAAACATACATATTCATACTAATAAATTAAATAGTTAAGAACTACTGAGCCAATGCAATAAAAAGTAGAGGAAACGGGATTGCGGGAAGGGAAAATAGCAAAATAGCGAATCGATTACTTAATGTTGGAAATCTCAATAATATCCCGTAAAGTTAACTAATTAAATTGGGGCGGCCTAATAAATCTTCGTAACTTCCTCTTATTAACCACATGGCTTCCTTATTTATCTGATCTGCCTGTTAGCCCTATCATCAGCTCGTATGTATCAAGCCATACCATAAATCTTGTTTATGCAGATTTTTATTGGTAACCTGAGTAAAATGACAACATCGCGTCATTTAGCGGATCTTTTCCTCCCTTTTGGAGCCGTGCAAGCATCGAAAATTATCAGGGACGATCTCACGGGCCATTCGCTTGGTTTTGGCTTTATTGAAATGGATGCCCGGTCCGGAACACGCGCCATTCAAAAATTGAATTGCTTTTTCTTTATGAATTCTTACGTGGATGTTATGAAAGCCTAGACAACGATCTGCTTATATAGGATGATAAGGAAATCGTCCCTCCACGCGTCCCTCACTTCCGCTCCCGCGACAACAACGTCCCATTCATAAAAAGATGACTAAACATGGGCACTTCTTCAGGCGCCTCGGGCGCAAACAATGCCCCAATCAGCTCCTCCCCGTCAAAATCTGAAAACACCGTGAACGTCCCCGCTTCCGTTATAAATATGGAGATACAAATATGAGTATGTTTCACCGCCCTCAGACAGGCAAGCAAAAGCGCATACTCCGCAATACGACGGTTACCCGCTGAAAGCTCAGCCCGCAATTCATATGCAGCCAATACATTCTGCCGGGTATTCCCCCTGGAAGGCTTATTAAAAAAAGAAAAGACCAATATAGTTGAATGGCAAATACGCAGCAGGTTCTGAAGAAAAGAAAAACATTCCCCGCGCTGCCTGATCAGGTCTACCGTCACGTCAAATCTTTCCTGGATCATCATCTTGATACGTTGTTGATTTATAAAAAAATAGGGCCGCCTCAGTCATTCGAGACGGCCCCTCCGCAACAAGTTGGAATTCGGGTCTTTGTGATAAATAAAGGATAGGTCTAAACTCGAACAGCTAATGGTTATGGTATTCAGGACTTTTTCGTTTTTTTGATCTTGCTCTTATTCTGTAAGTACTCAGCCTCCGCTAATTCATAGATCTGCCTTTCCGTCAATCCGCAAAAAGAAGCAATCATATACAATTCCTGTAGAGTAAACTCATCCGGCCTGGTCATTAATTTATTGAAACGGTCAACCTTTTTCCCTAAATCTAATGCAACGATAGTTTTTGGAATGTATTTAAAGATATCGTTGAAGAAAACAATATGGCCAGCCTGATACATGGTCTTGACAATGGTATACCGGTCATCTCGCTTTATCATAGATCAAAGGAAAAATAAATTTTTCATATAAGTCTTACTTAGACCCATTCTGACTTTTTTTGCGCCCCGCTTCGGCCTTTTTTCAAACCCACTTGTTTAGTTTTTAAGACGTATCGTTTAGTTTTCAAGCCCCTAATATACTTTCGCTTACTCCCGACTCTCCCTTCAACAATTCTACAACTCAGTGTTGAAAAGGATTTGCCGGACATGTCAAAAAGCATTCCAAAGCTCAAAAATACTAAAAATGTTAGTATTTACAAACTAAATAGTTTAGCTATTCCTATTTTTGTTTCCACAAGATTTCACCAAACATGTACCTGGGCAAAACTTATTTCAGTTTCAAATACGGCACTTTTTCGACAGCAGAACTCGTCAATGCAGGAGTGGATGAAGGCCTGACAGCACTGGCCTTGACAAACATCAACACGACCTGTGACGCATGGGACTTTGTTCAATACTGCCAGGAACAAGGCATCAAACCTATTCTGGGAGCTGAGATCAGAAATGATAATAAATTGCTATACATATTATTAGCTGCGAATAATCACGGGTTTAGACGGGTCAATGAATTTCTGTCAGAGCACCAGCTCCTGAAAAAACCTTTTCCCGACTGCAATGCAGTCGCGCCCGTCTTTACCAATCCAGCCGATGGATTCATCATTTATCCGCTGGGCAATAAGGCGCCGGAACAATTGCTGGAGAACGAGCGCATTGGAGTCCAACACATAGAAGTAGGCAAGCTGCTCAAACAACCGTTAGCAGCATATAAAGACAAATTCATCATCCGCCAGTCGGTTACTTTCCAAAACAAAACGTATTACAATCTCCATCGCCTGTTGAGAGCAGTCGACCGCAATACCCTGTTAACCAAACTGCAACCACAAGACCTGGCCGGAGAACAGGAGTATTTTCTTCCGCAGGCGGATCTGTTGATAGCCTTCCGTCAGTACCCCTCCCTCATCACCAATACGTATCGGCTCACCGATGCCTGTTCGGTCTCGATGAATTTCGGCGAACACAAAAACAAAAAATTATATACAGCCAGCCGGGAAGACGACCGGGTATTATTGGAAAAGCTGGCACGGGAAGGGTTCCGCCAGCGCTATGGCGCCACAAAAAAACACAGGGACCGGCTCAATAAAGAGCTGCGCATCATCGACGAAATGGCATTCACCGCCTATTTCCTCATCACCTGGGACATGATCCGTTATGCAGAAGGGCGTGGATTCTACCATGTCGGCCGGGGCAGCGGCGCCAATTCCCTTGTTGCCTACTGCCTTCGGATTACAGACGTCGATCCCATCGCGCTGGACCTGTACTTCGAACGCTTTCTCAATCCCCACCGTTCCAGCCCACCGGATTTTGATATTGACTTTTCTTATCGGGACCGCGACGAAGTCATCGACTATATGTTAAAGCGATACGGGAAGGATCATGTTGCTTTGCTGGGCATGTATCCTACTTTTCAGTACAATGCCATTATTCGTGAATTGGGTAAAGTCTTCGGCCTGCCAAAGTATGAGATCGATCAGCTGGCTGAAAAAGGATACTATAGAGAAAATGGAGGTGCGGAAAATTTTATGAATAAGACTGAAGAAGACAAAATACACCGCGTCATCCTCCAATATGGTAAGCTGTTACAAAACTTCCCCTCTACCCAAAGCATCCATCCCGGTGGAATATTGATTTCGGAAGAACCCATTGCCTGTTACAGCGCGGTACACCTGCCGCCAAAAGGCTTTCCTACAACCATGCTGGACATGTTCGTTGCAGAGAATATCGGCCTGCATAAGTTGGACGTCCTTAGCCAGCGCGGCCTGGGCCACATCAGAGAATGTGTTCAATTGGTTAAGCAGAATCAGCGCATCGACATCGACATTCACGAAACGGATACCTTCAAAAAAGATCCGGCAATAAAACAACAGCTTCGCACCGGTAACACGATCGGCTGTTTCTATATCGAGTCCCCCGCCATGCGTCAGCTGATAAAGAAATTACACTGCGTCGACTACGAAACCCTGGTGGCTGCCAGCTCCATTATCCGGCCCGGCGTCGGCAAAAGCGGGATGATGCATCAATACATTTACCGGTATCACAACCCCGGCAAGTTCGAATACCCACACCCCAAACTAAAAGAGATATTAGGTTCCACCTACGGGGTGATGATCTACCAGGAACAAGTCATCCAGGTAGCGCACGAGTGGGCTGGTTTGGATATGGCTGACGCGGACCTGTTGCGCCGGGCTATCAGCCCTAAATACCGGGGTAAGGGCCACCTGCCGGCCCTAAAGCAAAAATTCTTCGCCAACTGCCGGTCATACAACTACCCGGCAACAGCAGTTGAAGATATCTGGCGGCAGATCGAAAGTTTCGCTGAATACAGTTTTTGCAAAGCCCATTCCGCGAGTTATGCCGTTGAAAGTTACCAAAGCCTCTATTTAAAAACCTATTACCCGATGGAGTTCGCTGTGGCAGTGATCAATAATTTCGGTGGTTTTTATAGCCGGGAACTCTATTTCTATGAGCTGATAAAAAGCGGCGCCAACGTCCACCGGCCCTGCGTGAATAACAGTGTCTATTACACGAATATCCACGGCAAGGATGCCTACGTAGGCCTGATACACATCAAAGGACTCGAACAGGCTTTCTCCGAGCTGATCATCGCAGAACGAGATCAATCCGGTTCGTATGCGGGTCTTATAGACTTTATCGAACGCACTTCTGCCAAACCCGGGCAGCTGGATGTCCTGATCCGGACGGGCGCCCTGCGCTTCACCGGAAAAAGTAAAAAGGAATTGCTCTGGGAAGGGGACTTTCTGCAAAAGAAAACCCGGGAGACCAGCCCCGCCACCCAACCACTGTTCAAAGAAGCGCCGGTTTCTTTTACCTTACCGGCACTCGCGGCCTATCCAATGGAAGACTGGTACGACGACGTGGAATTATTGGGATTTCCTGTGGCTGACCCTTTTACCCTGGTAGACGATGATCCGGCTTTATACCTGCCGGCCCGGGAGCTGGCAAACCAGCTGGGCAAAACTGTCACCGTCCTGGGTTATCACATCACCCATAAACCCGTTCGTACGGTCAAAGGAGAAACAATGAGTTTCGGGACATTTCTCGACGCTAACAAAGATTGGATCGACACGGTACATTTTCCTCCTATCCATGCGGCCCATCCTCCCCAGGCAGGATTTTACCGCATCACCGGAAAGGTAATAGAAGAGTTCGGAGTGTATAACATCGAAGTGACACAAGTTGAAAAAGTCGGCATTAAAACAAGGGCCGCTCAAATTCTCTAATCGAACAAACCACCCCTCGCACCATGCTTCTCAACGGACAAAGACAGATCGCCCATTTTGACCTCGATACTTTTTTTGTATCGGTAGAATGTCTGAAAAACTCCAGGCTGAAAGGCAAGCCTTTGATCGTAGGCGGTCCGGGCGACCGCAGCGTGGTGGCAGCCTGCAGTTATGAAGCCAGGAAATTCGGCATTCACAGCGCCATGCCAATGAATCTTGCCCGACGCCTGTGCCCGGAGGTTATCGTCATCCGGGGAGATATGGAATCCTATGCGAAATATTCAGGATTGGTCACCGGCATAATCCAAGCCAACGTTCCCCTCTTTGAAAAGGCATCCATCGATGAGTTTTACATTGATCTCTCTGGAATGGATAAATTCTTCGGTTGCAGCCTCTACGCAGGCGAGCTAAAAAAGAAGGTACTGAAAGAGAGTGGCCTGCCGGTATCCTATGCGCTTGCCAGCAATAAGTTGGTCAGCAAGGTCGCCACAGACGAGGCCAAACCCAATGGGCAGCTGGAAATCCCCTTTGGCAGGGAAAAAAGTTTTCTGGCGCCATTGAAAATCTCCAAACTGCCCGGCATCGGAAAAGAAACGGCCTGTAAGTTAACACAACGTGGTGTTGAAACCATCCGGACCCTTAGCGAGATCCCTGTTGAAATGATGGAAACTATGCTTGGAAAAACTGGCATTGACCTTTGGCGAAAAGCCAATGGATTGGACGAATCCCCGGTCATTCCTTATAGGGAACAGAAGTCCGTTTCGACAGAACAGACCTTTGAAACGGATACCATCAGCCTGAACTTCCTGCATGCACAACTCGTCAGAATGACCGAGTCAATTGGTTTTGAATTGCGCAAGCAGGATAAGCTCACCGGTTGCGTGACGGTAAAACTCCGCTATTCCAACTTTGACACCGTCGTCCGGCAAAAGGCTATCGATTATACCAATGCCGATCATCTTCTGCTCCAAACCGCCCGGGACATCTTCAACAAACTCTACGATCGCAGGATGCTGATCCGGCTCCTGGGCATTCGTTTTACCCGGCTTATCCCCGGCAATTACCAGATCAATCTCTATGAAGATACCCAGGAGAATATCCGCCTTTACCAGTCCATTGATTCCATCAAAAAACAGTTTGGCGAGCAGGCCGTTTTCCGTGCGGTTGGCGTCAAGCGGGTACACTAAAAGTAAACATTCGGGCCATAAAAAGTCAAGCATCGGGGCATAAAAAGTCAAAGTATGCTTGACCAATACTTTAAACAACTAATAAACATTTACTTTGAACATGGCGAAGGACGAAAGGTACGGCACCGTTAGGCCGATGTTCACAAGGCAGAAGCTCAAGACGTTTGGCGACATTTTCAAGCTCGTACCGAAATCTGTCGTAGCCGCCGATCTGGGAAAGGAAAAAGGGCGGTTCAATGAATTAGTCGAAAACCCTGATGATTTTATACTCCAGGAGATAATTAAGCTAAGCGGTAATTGTAATCTGACCCTTCCGGAAATGGCCGTGCTGTTAAAACCGGAATGCCAAAAGAATAAAAAAGACAACGATCAGAAAAAGGTATATGAATACGAGATTGTAAGACCAATGTTTGAAGAACAAAAGATTAATCTTTTCGAAGATATTTTTAAATATATTCCAAAATCCACAGTGGCAATCAATATTGGAAAAAAACGCGAGCGCTTTTATCAAGCAATGACTCATGTAGAAAACTTTTTTGTCAGAGATATTGTTGAGATTGGAAGATTATGTGACCTGACAATTCCCGAAATGTTCAAACTGGTTGAAGCACAATATGCAAAACAAAATAACAGAAAGTCTTAACTAAGTCCTGAATGATCAAACCATAACCATTGCCACAACACCTGTCCTATTGGCAATTTTAGACCTTAAAAGACCTGAGCAATAGCCGTCTCTCGTGAGGCGGCTTTTTTTGTAACTTGCGGGGGTAATGTATAACCCATTGCCGATATTAACCCCAGGCCTTCTTGAGGATGAACTAAAAATGGGAAAACGCTGGTTCGTCCGGCAGACCTGGCTGCGAGGTATGCAAGCAGACTTGAAAGCTGCATTAGTAGTAAGGTCGTATGGCCAGGAGGAAAAGGTAATAGCTGAAGAACATCTGGCAGCTATTGAAAATGATAAAGCAGCTTTTCTATATGATGCCAGCCTTCCGGAACACCTGGAAAAGCTGACGACCGCAGCAAAACAACCCATAGGCTATAAAGTGTTCTATCTGGGAAGAAAAGGAGTAGAATGGGATCCTCCGTCGCTCTACCAGCAAAAGATGAAACATTATATCCTCGATCATCACTCCTCATGGTCGAAAGGAAAAAAGATTAAAGTAGGCCTGTATGAAAAATTCGGGCAACTTTTTCTTAAATTTAGCTACAATAGCCAAGACGATACTATACCTTTTGACCTGATCGAAAAATACTAATATGTGCCTTGATATTTCTTATTATTCTGCACTCCCATTGATAAATGACTATTTCCCTAATCTGGTCGATGACAGCGGGAAAGATTTTGACCTGGACATGAGTACACATTTTATGGCACTTGGATACAATCGCTACCCTGCAATCACCTTCGAAAACGGTCGCTACCACCGCAAGCACTTCGAGTGGGGCATCATCGCTGAATACATGGACACCCCGGAAAAGATCAAGGCCATGCGCAAATCCATGGTCAACGCCCGCAGCGAAAAGATACTCGACGACAAACGTTCGTTCTGGCACCGCATCCGTAAAACCCGCTGCCTTATACCCGTAACCGGCATCTACGAGCACCGGGAGATCAAGGGATGGAAGAATAAAATACCCTATCACATCGAGTTAAAATACCGTCCAATGTTTTGTATACCTGGTCTTTATCACTACAACACGAAAACCCCTTCCGATCCCGAAACGGGAGAAATGCGGGGTATGTTCACCCTCATTACGCGAGCGGCCAATTCCGTCATGCGCCAGATCCATAACAGTGGTGACAACGCATTCCGGATGCCCCTCTTCCTGCCAAAAGAAATGGAGCTCGAATGGCTGAAGCCTGACCTCAGCGATGAAGAAATAGGGGAAATCTTATCCTATGAAATACCTGCTGACCAGTTGGTCTACAATCCGGTGTTCAGCATACGCGGGAGGTCACCGCGCCCCGACGGGCAGCCGAAATGTGCGCCTTATCGTTATGCCGGCCTGCCGCCCCTCGGCAATGATGACGGGCAGGCACAAAAAGCTCTTTTCTAACATTTGACCGTTTTCTTCTTCTTTCCCAAAGCCCCCCTCTCCTTTATCTTCCCGATATAAGCCGCGGCATCGGGTACTTTACAGGCGGTTCCATTCATATCTACATACACCAGACCGATCTTTTTTGCGGTTGCAACCGCTTCTTCAGTTAACTCAGTAACATAAGCCCCCGCTGAAATGACAAAACCATTCATCGTATGCCGCACGCGATTGTCTGCAGTATGAATGGTTTTAGCAACTCGGGTCAGCAATTTTCTCAGCGTTGGTATGTCCAGTTCGCTATCCGGTTTAACGGATACCAGGCCGCCCAATGTCGCCCAGCCGGCCGCAGCGATACATTCTTCTTTTGTATCGATCCATTGTAACGCAAGCTCATGCCCATAGCGACTTCCGGTCGCGACCCAGGGCACGGTGTATTCGCTGATGCTGCCGGAAACAGCCTGTTTCACCCAGGTCTGCAGGTCAGTTTTTGTCATTTTTTCATCATCGGCGATTAACCCGGCCAGGTACATGGCATCGGCGTTCCCGGTTGCATACAAATCCTTGGCCAACTGGTAATCCTTTTTGATCTTCTTCTGAATGGTCTTTAAATGTTCCATCTTAACCCCGAAAAAGGGTTCTTTATAACCATGTTTTAGCCATATCTTTTTTATGCTTTCACTGCCATGCGCCTGCAGGTCGGCCATAATTTCTTTTACGGTCATATTACAAAATACAAATTTTATCCTACATTGTCCCATATGACAAGTCCCAATGATTGGCTCGTCCTGGCATTCTTACTAGCCGGCATCATAGCCAGCATTCTCCTGAAAAAGCTGACATTCGCGGCCGCGATCACAGGGGGACTCCTGGGCTGGGTCATCTATGCCGGCGGAGGATACAGGGGACTCTTATTTATAGCCGCCTTTTTCATACTAGGCACCGTCGCTACTTCCTGGAAAAAAAAGGAGAAGTTGTCCATCCGGGCAAACGCCGGACATCAATCGACAAGAACCACCGGTCAGGTAATGGCCAATGCCGGCGTAACAGCCCTGGCCGGACTGCTGTGCCTGTTATTCCCATCCTGGAAAGACATATTACAACTAATGATGGCCGGTAGTATGTCCTCCGCCATGGCGGATACTCTTTCCTCCGAGCTGGGCATGGTATATGGCCGCCGTTTTTATAATATCCTAACCTGGAAACCGGACGAAAAAGGGCAGGATGGAGTCGTAAGTTTGGAAGGGCTGCTGATTGGGATGGCAGGATCAGTCGTTATCGCCGTCATATACCTCCTTGGACAACCCGCTTCACAGCCCCGGCAAACCTGGATCAATCCTCTTCTCATCATTGTCCTGGCCGGTACGCTCGGCAACCTGGCCGACTCCCTGCTCGGCGCCTTGTTCGAACGGCAGGGACGTCTTTCCAATGACGCCGTCAATTTCCTCAATACCTTGATTGCAGCGCTGGCAGCAGGCTTGCTAACCTGGATTTTTTTGTTATCTTAGATTCCCAAACCAATTTATCACACGTAGAAATTGAACACTTTTTATTTACTTTTTCGCCATGGCGTGTATACCATGGGGTTACTCCTTCTGACCCTGGCCGCAGCCGGACAAAAAAAGCAGCCGAAAAATACACCCGGAGGCATCGATACTGCCGGTCTTCGGGATGAGATCATGGCTGAATTCGGCAAACACCCCGAGGGCTTCTTCGCCGTCGCCTTCAAGGACATAGGCACCGGCCGGCAATTCCTGATCAATGAACACGACAATTTTCATGCAGCCAGCACGATGAAGACTCCGGTCATGATCGAGACCTTCCGGCAGGCGGCCGCGCATAAGTTCTCGTTGACGGATTCCGTCACAGTCCATACGAATTTCACCAGCATCGTGGACAGCAGCACCTACAACCTGGATTCCGCCGTGGACAGCGAACAGGACCTCTATAAGCGCGTCGGCGCCAGGATGACGATCCGGGACCTCCTGTACCGCATGATCACCCGAAGCAGCAACCTGGCTACCAATATGATCATCGAGATCGTGGGGGCCCGCAACGTTAATGCGACCATGCGAAGCCTGGGGGCCAATGATATCCAGGTACTGCGTGGAGTTGAAGACACCAGGGCTTTTAAAAAAGGCATGAATAATACTGTCACCGCCTACGACCTGATGCTCATTATGGAGCACATCGCCCGGAAAGACGTGGTAAGCGAAGCCGCCTGCGACGATATGATCGGGATATTGCTCGACCAATACTTTAAGGACGTTATTGCCGGGAAACTGCCGCCCGATGTGAAAGTGGCCAGCAAGAGCGGATCGATCGACGGCATCCACCATGATTCCGGGATAGTCTTTCTTCCGGACGGGCAAAAGTATGTGGTGGTCCTGCTGTCCAAGGGCATAACCAGCCAGGACGCTTCCATCGCAACCCTGGCAGACGTTTCCAGGATCATTTACGATCACGTAAAAAGCAACTGACAATTCAAACCAGGCCAGTATCGCCCCGCCCACACTGTCAGGCGCCCGGCCACAGGTCAAGACCAAAAATTGTCCCCACAAACCGGGAAAAAAAAGTCAAAAAAAATGCCAAAATATTTAGCAAATCCCCTATCTTCGAACCCTGTAAACAAACAGCCTGCCCTAAGGGGTTGCACTAGTCAAAACCATAGTCGTTAGGCCCTATCCTATTATTCATTGACCGGTTACTGCTAAAGTGACCGGTCAAATTTATTTAGCAGCTCCACCCCTAAAAGACTGCTCCATCGGGCAAAAAGGTATAGGGTAGAAAAAACACCGGAATCATGTTGGGCCTCATGTGAAAAATCGTCTAGAACCCCTTACCAGCAAGGCTCTTACATTTCTTTTCACAGCTTTGAGATAATAGAATTAACATTAAGTTGTTTGGCAGGCGTCCTAAAACCATCCTATATTTGTGTCAACAAAGCAAGAAAATATCAAAGCTCAACATAAAGAGCCTTCTTAGATAAAGATTTTTCATATGGCAAGCAATCGTTAGAGGTCGACTGTTTCTACAGTGGACCTTTCTTTTTGCCCTAACTCCCCCATCACCACCATCTTCGCCAACTCCTCCTCCCAACTCCTCCCCCATTCCCCCTTCTTCCCCTCACCCTACTTCCCACCTCATCCCCCCACCTCATCCCCCTCACCTCATTCCAATCCCACCACCCCACACCACTTACACTAGCCGCGGCCCAGGGCCTGTGGCATAGCCCATAAGCCGCCTTTCGACCGCGGCAAGCGTCACTTCCTACTGCTCAATAAATGTCGGCTGAAAAGAGATATAATGCCCGGCCATAGTCGGTCGAACCAGCGGCGTAACCGAGCGAAAGCGAAGGTTACGAACGTTCCCGAGCAGAGCGAAGGGAACGAGCGAGAAGGAGCTAGGAACGACGCTCCGACGAAGCTCTAAGCGAGGGACGAAGCTTTGCCGAAGTTCTACTATGCCATCAGGCCCAAGCCCCAAGCCCTAAGCCAGCCCAAGAAACAAGCCCCAAGCACAAACCCAAGAAACAAAAACCTTGGAACATATATAAAACTGAAATCCGCGAACAAGTCGCGGACTCAGCTTCCTATATGTAACACGCGCAGTATGCTAAATGGGTCGGTCCCCAAACAAATTCTTAGAAGAACCAGCTGGACAATTGTGACCGGCTGCTTTGTAACCAATTCTGAGAAGGCTTCGGCGTATTATCCACCAGATCCGAATCCACCACCTTAACTTTTACCCCAATCACCTTCTCGTCTTTCATCTTTTCCCGCATCTCTTCAGATAAAGCCAGGTTATTTTCGGACTCTTCACCATCGGTCTGAAGAATGGCTATACCCCTAACCTTTACAAAGAAATCCATTCCTTTTTTAAAGAAATCCAGCTTGGCAGGAATCTCTTTCTCAAACGCCTCAATATGCAACACCGGCTTGGGAATGACAAACCATATATTTCCCTCTTCATCTACCTCTACATCAGAAATCACATGGGTCGGAAGTTTTACGATCGATACGCTTTCAGTAAAGAATAAAGCACTCTGTAATTCGATAATCTTACTCTTCAAAATCCCTTGCTCTAATTTTTGTGTAGTTGCCGTTGTCATAGTTTCAAGTATTTGGGTAAAGATTAATTTTTGTCTGTCCGTCACCGTTTGTTGCTCTATCGCTGGGGACGATCAGTATAAAACAATTGGCATACCAACTCACAATAATTTGATTATCAATATTATAAAAATCCTCTCAGGCATGCCAGACGTCCCAGATTGGGATAAGTTTTCCAAAAAATAATTTTATCTATTAATGCTTACCTAATTTTGTGCTCGGCTATCAGAACGACACCTAATTTTTCTGGCCTATAATATATATGAGAGTTTGTTTTTTATTATTATTCTTTTTCTCTACCGTATCCGCTTTCGCCAGGCAACCCATGCCAATAGACACCTTTCCCGGCAAAAAGGATATTATCCCCTTCACCATTAAGCTGCCGGTCGTTAAATTTCCGTCTAAAGATTCGACGAAAAATGCGGCGAAACCCGAAGCCAAAAACCTGCTGGCATTTCCTTTTGTTGTCCGCTCGCTGGAAACAGACTGGGGGTTCGGGGGCATCGTTGCCCGCTTCTTTAAAGCTCAAAAGAAGGATACCACCATCCGTACGTCAGACGTCAATTTGCTGGGCTTATATACGCTGAGAAAACAATTGATCCTGGTACTCAGCTCTACCATCTTCTTCCCGAAGGAAGACCATATCGCCCGTTTTCAGGCTTCTTATAGTTATTATCCCGATAATTTCTGGGGCTTGGGCAATCGTACTTCACACACCGCCAATGAAGGGTTCAGTCAAAAACAGTTTTTTATCAATCCGCAATTCCTCAAACGGATCAGGGGTAACCTATACCTGGGTCTTACCTATGAATTTCAACATACCGGACCTGTAGTCTATAAACCAGGCGGAATATTCGACAAGGAAAACATTACAGGCCGTTATGGCGGGAATACGTCAGGAGTCGGTCCTATCTTATCCTGGGATACCCGGAACAACGCCTATAGTCCCGATCATGGCTTTTTGGCCGAAATGCAATACGTATTTTTCGACCAGCACCTGGGCAGCAGTTTCAATTTCCGGGTTTTGAGCATCGACCTGCGAAAGTTCATCTATCTGTCCAAAACATCAGTATTGGCCCTGCAGGGCCTGGGTGGGTTTACAGGTGGCAACACCCCCTTCCGGAAGCTGGAAGAGCTGGGTGGCGCCGATATGATGCGGGGTTACTATGGAGGACGTTACACCGATAAATGCCTGATGGCTTATCAGGCGGAATACCGCCGCTTTCTCTTCTGGCGGCTGGGAATAGCAGGATTTGCTTCGACCGGGGAAGTAGCCTCTGATGCAAGTCATTTCGAGCTGGATGGGTTACACTTTGCGTATGGAGGGGGAGTGCGTTTTATGCTGAGCAAAGAAGAAAAGCTCAACCTGCGGATCGATTATGGCGTCGGCAAGCACTCCAATGCCTTTACGGTTCAATTGCGCGAGGCCTTTTAGTTTTTGCCCGGCCAAAGTACCACGCAAAATATTGGCAACCATTATCTTAATTAATTTCTACTTCCTTTAACTCATTATTAATATCATGAACTTTGGTCGATTTAGCCTTTAATTCATTGCTATAAATTGTCAAGAGCTCTTTATATTCATGCTTGGTCAAGTCACTTTTGCTATATTTTCCTCTTTTAGGGTATAGTTTTAATAACGCAACATAGTGATACTTCTTATTACAGAGTATAATTAATCTAAATCCTTGAGCGCTACTTAAATTTTGTTCTGAGTTCTGTAGCCGGACTTTCGCTTCACGAAATGAAGAGATAGAAATAAATTGCACAAATTTATAAAGTATTTAATTCTCCAAGAATCCCATCTAGCTCATTGTCGTCATTTGATCTGAAGTTTTCCAGATCATAAATGAATTCCCGAAGATTTTCTACCTGAGAGTAATAGTCTTGTGTTGATGATTTAATCTGGTTAGCAATCCGGCTCCTTTTCAATATAGCAACGAGCTTAATTGCAGTAGAATATAAATCAAGCAATGAGGGTAGTATATTGTTTATCTTTTCAGGATCTAACCTGTTTGTTGTAGGAATTAGATCATTGATCAAGACGTCGAATCTTGCCGTTAACGGATCAACAGCTTTTTTAATTCGCAAGAGCAAATCAAGATGCTCATCGGAGCCAAGTTGAATAACTTGCTGAGCCTCTTCATTTTCCTTTTGAAAGCTTAGAATCTTGTCTTCAATAGCAACCATATTGTTTCGAGAGTTAAACATGTAAATTTTGCCTTAAATCTTATAATTTCCAAATTTTGTTTCAGAAGTGAAACAAATCATCAACTATTATAACAGGTCGACATAATTAATTGTTCTATCGGAAACTAGCGGTCCTAAACACATAAAAATATGACAAACAACAACTTAAATAATTCCATCGGATAATTCACGGTTCGTTAGGGATGTCGTTTCAATCCCACTATCCCGATCAGTATCAGCGCCATATAGAAAAATTGGAAAAAGTCGAAACTGCCTTTAAAGAAAACCAATTCTACTAACTTCACCCCGATCAGCGCTGTCCCCATCCATACAGCAAGGGCCGTAGAAGCGGGGATATCCTTCATCGCCATGGAAAAAAATACAATATTACCTATCCCAAACAGGATATAACCGGCAAAGGGCGCTAAAACAGCCCAGTTGGACGTCTGATTGAAAAAACTCCTCCATTGGATGGCCTTCAACTTCTTAACACTCATTAACTTAAGCGAAAAGGTCCAGGCAATCTCAAACAGGGATGCAATCAGCAGATAAATCCAGGCCATAATATAATAGCAGTTTTTTAGTTTTCAGCCGGCTCAATAATCGTACCCTCGCCTTGCAAGGCCGGCTGCATGGGCTCGCTCTGCCGCAGCCCCGGTTCCCTATTTTCACCCTGCGGCGCCGGTTTCAGCTTGCCCCAAAACCAGGTCATCAGTCGCTGCCGGGAAGAATGATAGACTTTGAACCAGGGATATTTATTGACTAGCTTCTGCTCATCAACTCTCTTTACGGCAAACAGGTGCTGCAGAAAATAATCCTTGGGATAGTCATAGTACAACCCAAATTCCGCCGGTTTCTTCCGTCCCGGCAGATAGGCCGTCCCGAATAACCAGTCCCAGATAGCGAATTTGGTCGAATAATTGGCATAGAATACCGACCGGTCATTCGCATGATGCCACTGGTGCATCTCGGGCCCATTGATAAAATACTGTAGTTTGCCCGACCGCACATCGATGTTGGAATGGATATACATTCCCCAGACAGCATCGATCAGGGCCTTGATAGGGATTACAATGGGATTGGCGCCCAACAGGATGATCGGGGCAAACTCTACCGTCTGGTTGATGATGATCTCCAGCGAATGCGACCGGGTGCCGGCCAGCCAGTCGACTTCCTTGTTGGAGTGATGGGCTTCATGGGTACGCCACAGCAATTTCGAATTGTGCTGCGCCCGGTGAAACCAATAAATGTAAAAATCATGTATCACCAGGAAAAACAAGACCTGCAGCGCCACGGGCCAGGAGTCGATCAGCTTGGGGGAATGCAAATGCAGGGCCTTGCCGATCCATGGAATGATGAAAATGAAAATCAGGATCTTCAGAAAATAGCTCTGGATAAAAGTATACCATATCAGGTCTATCCAAAAGCCATCGCGGAAAATGGGCAGCCCCTTGGTATACGGATACTTCCGTTCCAGCCAAACAAAGATAAAAACACTCAATACCAGGATACTGGTAGTATATAGTAAGATCGGATCCATGAGTTAGATAGCGTTTCTGGAACGGCATCCTTTTCGGGTGCCGGTCCGGTCTAAATAGCCGAAGCAGAACTGTGAGTCCTTCTCAGTCTTTTCATAGCCCCCAGTTCACTGTCATATACCCTCTTGATACCATCGCCCATGGATAATTCCACATCCCGGATATCCCGCACTAATTTTTGCATGCCTTGTGGTTCTACCGAGGCCGCATGATCCGATCCCCACATAGCACGATCCAGCGTAAAATGCCTTTCTACAAAGGAGGCGCCCATGGCTACAGCTGCAACCGTCGTGGCAAGACCCGTTTCATGACCGGAATAACCAATCGGCGTTTCGGGATACATATCCGCGAGGGTTTCGATCATACGCAGGTTCAGCTCCTGCGGCGGACAGGGATACGCCGAAGTGGAATGAGCGATCAGCAGATTATCCGTACCGAATTTATTTACAGCTTCACGGATTTCATCCATTGTTGACATGCCCGTTGAAAGAATATACGGTTTACCGGTCTGTTTCACCTTTTCGATCAGCGCATGATCGGTCAGGGAAGCAGACGCGAATTTGTATACCCCGGGATTGAACTGCTCCATAAAATCAACAGAAGGCTCATCCCAGCAGGATACAAACCAATCGATGCCTTTCTCCTTACAGTAAACATCTATTTCGGAATATTCATCATAGCCAAGCTCTATCATATTCCGATAGTTGATATAGGTCATCCTGCCCCAGGGCGTATCCCTTTCCAGGTACCATTGATCTTTCGGCGTACAAAGCTCCGGAGTACGCTTCTGGAACTTCACAGCATCACATCCCGCCAATACAGCTTCATCGATCAGCTTTTTGGCGATGTCGAGGGAGCCATTGTGGTTGATGCCTATTTCAGCAATAATATAAACGGGGTGTCCGACACCAATAACTCGTTTTTCGCTGACGCGGAACGACTTACGCTCAGGTAGGCCGTTATTGTTCGATTTTTCCTGATTGGTGGTATTCATATACTGTTATTTTTGAGTGTTATAAGCCATTCTGCAAATTCCCGGAAAGCGCCATATCCGCCGTTCGCCGCACAGTGGTAATGCACAATACCACTCACCTGTTCCATCGCATCCGCCGGGCAGGCGCTAAGCCCCGCTTTTTCCATTACTTCCAGGTCATTGACATCATCTCCGATATACGCAATCTCATCCCAGCCGATCCGAAGTCTTCCCATTATCTCATTCAGCCGCTCTAGTTTATCCTTCACTCCCAGATGCAGCTCGGTAATTTGTAATTTTTCTGCCCGCCGGGCTACGGAAGGCGACAACTCACCCGTAACGATACCCGTTTCAATAGCCGCGAGCTTTCGTAGCCGTTCGACCCCCATCCCATCCCGGATGGAAAACCTTTTCAGAACCTCCCCGCTTTCTCCATAAAACACTCCATTGTCCGTTAGCACGCCATCTACATCCGTCAGAAGCAGTTTTATCCTGCCAGCCTGGTCTTTATGTTGATCTTCGTTCATCTTATTTAAGTCCTTTGCGTCGCCATCGACCTATATCGCCGTCCATCCTCCGTCTACTACCAGGTTGGCCCCGGTCATATACCCTGAGGCATCGCTGGCTAAAAACACAATTGCGCCTTTATAATCCGAGGGGGCAGCCATCCTGCCCAACAAAGTTTTCCTGGAATAGTTGTTCCTAAAAAAAGGATCTTGCTGATTTTCTACCCCACCGGGTGAAAGGGCATTGACTCTTATATTCTTAGGTCCCCAATAGGAAGCCAAAAACTTTGTAAAGCCAATGACTGCCGACTTGGTTACGGGATAAGACGGAGATTTATAAAAGGTCTGTTCCCCTGCCTCATTCTTATAGATGCTTTGATCGGGCGCCACAATCCCATAAGTGGAAGCAATATTGATAATGCTTCCACCACCCTGCTCCACCATCACACCACCCAAGACCTGCGAACAAAGAAATACCCCGCTCACATTCACCTTCCAGGACCGGTCCCACATTTCCAGCGGATAATTCTCGAACATCGATTGTTGGCCCGCCAGCAAAGGGTTTTCGAACATGTCATTGATCGCTGCGTTGTTGACCAGCACATCGATACGTCCATAGGCATCCAATATCCTTTTACGCGCAGCCTCCAGTGAGCTCGTACTCGTAACATCCAGACCAATGGCCAGATGCCCTGTACCCAATCGCTCTGCCACCTTGCCGGCAGCCGTTTCATCCAGGTCCGCAACTACGACACTTGCGCCGGCGCCAGCCAATGCCTCACAATGTTGCGTACCCAATAACCCGCAAGCCCCGGTGACGATCGCTACTTTATTCTCCAAAGAAAAAAGATCCATTATGCCTTGATTGCTGGTTTCATATTAAAATTGCTCACCTTCCGGAACACCGCTTCAACGGGTTTACCTTTTAACCGGGCCGCTACATCCCCGGCCTCCACCGCTTGCTTCAACAACCCCAGCACCTCCCGGTAAGCTTTCAGCGTATATTCTACATCTTCATCCATATGGCTAAAGCTCATGTTATGAAATCCGCCCCAGAGAATACCCCGTTTGATCATCTCCTGCTGGACATAAGATTTCAATTCAAGCGGATTGCCGGCTGTGGCGTCAAAGCTCACCATCGAACGGCAGTCGTAACCCGTACACCGGGTGTATCCGGCGATACCCAGTTCCGAAGCCAGTGCGTTATAACCATCTTTCAGCTTCTTACCCTTCTCCGCGAGGTATGCCGGTACATTTTTTTCGATCATCTCCTGGATAGTCGCCACAGCAGCGGCCAATGACAAGGCTTCTCCACCAAATGTCGTGAAGAAAAATACCTCCTCCTGGAACAAGGACATCACATCCCTTCGTCCCGTTAGCAAAGAGATAGGCATCCCGTTGGCAAAAGCCTTCGAATAACAAGCCAGGTCCGGGGTCACCCCAAAATATTCCTGGGCGCCGCCCACCGCGATCCGGAAGCCTGTCCACATCTCGTCGAATATCAAAAGCGTTCCGTTAGCTGCACAGAGCTCTTTTAGTTCCTGTAAAAAACCATTTTTTGGTGCTTCAAAGACAAAAGGCTCAAGGATCACGCATGCAGTATCCGCATCCAGCGCGTCCTTGACAGAATTTATATCGTTGTATTCAAAAGTGGCGCTCAGGTCCTTCACCGCCGCCGGTATCCCGCTGTTCCGGCTGGTGACGGCAATATACCAGTCATGCCACCCGTGATAACCACAGCACAACACCTTATTCCTGCCGGTAAAAGCCCGGGCTACCCGGACAGCAGCACTGGTCACATCGGCGCCGGTCTTGCTGATACGAATAGATTCCGCATTCGGAATAATTTTATGGATCAGCTCGGCTAACGTCACCTCCAATTCATGCATCAGGGAAAAAGTGATACCGTCCTTCAGCTGTTCGATGATTGCCTCGTCGACCCGGGGATAACCATAACCCAGGGATAATGGTCCTATCGCCATATTGTAGTCGAGATATTCATTGCCATCCACATCCCATACACGGGCGCCCTTCCCGCGCTTCAGGTATTTCGGTGCAACCCCGTTAATATACTGACCAGGGCCTTTTGCCAATGTTTGTGTCACCGGCGTCATGATAGGCTGGGCCCTTTCATATAGCTTATTGGATTCCGTTATAACGGGATAACCTTCATTAAATGCAACTTTATTGGGCATATGTCATTATTTTATGAGCCATTTTTTCCGGTGTAAATCCTTCCGTCTCCAACACGTCGTTTAACAAGCCTGGCTTGAACCAGCGTTCTCCCAGGGACAGCGGCACCACTTCCGCAGTCATACGCTTTTGTAACAATACTTCAGCCACGATAGAATAAAGGCCCCCCGTCTTGAAATGATCTTCTATCGTCACCAGCTTGCGGGAATTAGCCGCCGCCTTTATGATAATTTTTTCATCGACCGGCTTCAGACTCCGCATATTGACCAGGCCAACCGAAAGTCCTTTCTTCTCCAGCAATGCTTTCGTCTCCAGGGCATTTTCAAACAGGAATCCATACACCAGCAAAGTAACATCGCTGCCTTCGGCTATCACCTCTGCTTTACCGGGCTGATAAGGCGCGTGCTGGTATCCTCCTTTTTTATGATTGATACGCACATAAGCCGGCGCAGGTGAGGACCAGATATCCGGCAACATTTTTACCAGGTCGTCCTCGTCGGCAGGACAATATACTTCCATGCCGGGAATACCCCGTAAAATGGATACGTCCTCGATGGCCTGATGGGTAGGGCCATTGCCATCCGAAAGAAAACCGGGAATATAACCGCTGAGTTTTACCGGAAGATGTGCGATACCGACGTCCGTACGGATAAATTCAAAAGCACGCATGGTAAGGAAAGGAGCCAGCGCATGGATAACGGGAATTCTTCCCCGTAATGCCAGCCCCGCGGCCATTCCGACCATGGTCTGCTCGGTAATGCCCGTATCTATAAAGCGGGAGCCTAAGGTCTTGGGCATGTTTCGCACCAACGCACGGTTCTCCGCCGTCATCACAACGAACCGTTCGTCTTTCAAAGCCGTCTCTGTCAATAATTCTTCGTAAGTCATAAATAATATGTGCCGGAGATATGCTTTTCCAAAAATTAGCGCATCTCCGGCAAAGCGCTAATGATTGTGAACTTCATCACCCAACCCCGTTGGGTGTCTCGTTCGCGGCCTTCGCTATGCTCGCCCGCGGACGAGGCCCTACCAGGGCCTCAATATTACCGTACTACTAATGTTTCTGATTCAATCAACGCTTTTTTATTCCCGTGCAATTCCTGCAACAGCTGCGCTACCTCTTCGGCAGAGAAAGCACAAAACCAGCGGTCAGCCCTTGCCTCGATGCTGGGCAGACCCCGTCCTCTCACGGTGTCGGCAATGATAACTTTAACTTTTTTGTTTCCCGGCTTAACCCCGCCAAACGCCCGCTCCAGCTGCGCAAAATCATGCCCGTCAATGCGGGACACTTCGCAGCCAAAAGCCCGGAATTTTTCATCGAGTGGCTCCAGCGGGACCAGCTCTTCCGTCCGGATATTTGCCTGGAATTGATTGCGATCCACGACAATGGTCAAATTATCCAGCCCATGGGCACCCGCTACCAAAATGGTCTCCCATACGCTGCCTTCATTCAATTCCCCGTCACCGGTGATCACAATGACCCTGTTATCCCCGCCCCGCAATTTGCAATCCAACGCAACACCAGCCGCTACAGCCGGAAGATGCCCCAACGAGCCGGAGTGGAATTCAACACCGGGGATATTTCTATTGGGATGCCAGTAAATACTGTCGGACGTCGAAAGATGATTGGATAACCTGCCCGCTTCCAGCAGGCCCATCTCCACGAAGGTGCCATAGAGGGCAGGCACATCATGCCCCTTTGAAAGGAAAAGATAATCGCGCTGAGGATCCGATGGATCACCCTCTTTCCTGCGGATCACTTCCGCATATAAATAAACCATCAAATCTACACAGGAAAGAGAAGCGCCGATAAAACAACCCCCACCCTGGGACATACGAATAACATGTTCCCTCACTTTTAGGGCAGTCGATTGCAGTGTTTCTAAATGGCTCTTTGTCATAATTCGTTTATATTATATGTGCCTGAGACGCGCTTTTTAAAAAATTAGCGCGTCTCAGGCAAAGCGCTAATTATTGTTAACTTCGTCACCCAACCCCGTTGGGTGCCTCGTTCAGGGGCTTCGCCATGCTCGCCCCCAGACGAGGCCCTTCCAGGGCCTTTGTGTTGGTCTGACCGGCAGAGACCGTCTTCAATTCATCAAGGTGCAACCTATACCAGTTGACTCCGGCATAATCGGCATTCAGTGCGTAGATATCGGGACGCCGTTCCAATAAAGAAAGAATGTCCCCCACGCTAAACAAGGGATTCACCGGGTACAACTCGTCAAACACCGCCTGGATAAACTGGTAATCGGCTGCATAGTCTATCGTAAACCGGTGTGTCATAGAATAATCTTTCCCACCTGCCATCGATACATTGCCAATGCGGAATGATTCCGGTCTCTCCCAGATATAAGGGGTGGTATGTTCCCTCTCCAGTGGACGATCAGCCTCCCGCCAGGCCTGCTCCAGCACAGAAAAAGTCATTATTTCCACGTCGTTTCCGTCCGGCCAGGTCGCAGGATGAAGATTGCTTACAAAATCATATTCTTCGGTTTGATCCAGGTAATAACCGATCACGGCATCGATGATAGCCGGATCGATCAGTGGACAATCGCTGGGTATTTTAATCACTGTACCGGCCGGATACCGTAAGGCTGCCTGGTAATGTCTGTCCAGGAGATCCCGGGGATGGCCGCGGAAACAGTCCAGGCCTTCCTGCCGGCAAATTTCTTCGATGGGATCATCACTGGAGTCGATCGTAGTGGCGATAATGACCCGCCCATGCAGCTTAGCTGCCCGCACCCGTTCGGCCTGCCTTACAAAAAGCGGCTTGCCCTGCAAAGGCATCAACACTTTATCGGGCAGACGGGAAGACCCTCTCCTTGTCTGAATAACGGTAATTATTGTTTGGTCTTTCGCGTTCATGTAAGCTGGTTAATGTATTGGCGGTCCGGGTAACCCGCAGGAAATCTTCTTTCGAACCCTTAAATTCAACGTAACGGCGGCACAATTCCGCAATCAAAGAAGCCGAAATTCCCCCGTTTTGGACGGGGGCCAGCCGGTTCAATTTTTCCACATCAAAATAGGAATGCACTTTCTTGCCGAGGGCAATACCGATATAGACGACAGTCGAATACTGGGTGATCAGCTCTTCACAGTTGGCGATCATATGTTCTGTACTCCCTTCCGTATATACTAATGCGGAGGGCGCCCATTCCCTGATCTCCTGGATAGCCCGGTCCTTTTTCTCATTGGGGTGCAACTTGAAGATCAATTGTCTGTTTCCGGCAATGCTGACGCAGTAACGGATAAAAGCGGGGCGGTCTTCCTTGTTAAAGGTTTCCCGAATATCCGAAGTAGCCACCAGCACGTATCCTATGTGTGGAAAATCATTTTTGAGAAAAGCTGCCGCATTATCGTAATTGGGAATGCCGGTGACGACTATCTTCGAAACATCGGTGCCCAGACGGCTGAACTGCTCCTTATATCCTTCTGAAGCGGCACAATAGACGTCACAGATATTGCCGCTCCCGTTGAAAGCCGTGTTTTTGGCAAAATAGGAAGGAAGCCCCAAACGACGGATCCACTTCCCCCAGGAAGTAATGGGGTCGGTCATCCCCTCTTGTACCCAGATCGTCTTCATTTGCCTTAACTCCTTGGTTACCAACAAGTCACTGCACAACAATACCAGGTCATATGAGTTGCTGTAAATGCTTCTCGCATAGTCGTTTCTCAGACGATGCCTTTCAAGATAGGCATCTCCCTTTCTTTTGAACTCCCCGGCAAGAATGGTGTGGTCCAGCAAACCGGTACGCTTTGCCATCCGTACAACAGGATGGTTGCTGTATAACTGGCTGAAGTAACAATCATAATCCGGCAATAGAGATGCAATCTGGTGCATCTGGCTAGCCTGGTTCGGTGATCCTATTGTAAAAAGTATCTTCTTTCGTTGAGACATGGTATCCTTCGACATACGTTAGCACATTAAGTTTACCATCGCGGCAATTTCCTTCCGCGGTAAAGTTAATAAGCTTGCCTAATTAATCCGCAAATTAATTTCTAACATAGTCACCTTGAAGGCAGGGGAGCAGAAATCACAATTCCTTAATACCTGCAAATTTCGTTCCCGGGCTAGGAAAACGCTGAAAATCAAGGAGACAGGACAAAAAAAAGCCAATCACCGCTCCAGGTAAGGCTGTAAGGCCCTCTGCCAGATTTTATATCCCTTTTCATTCATGTGCAGTTTATCCCCAATAAACAAGTCCTCCATAGGATGCCCTTGCGGCGTCAGCATCAAGTGATAAACATCGACGAAACGGACATGACTGTGTTTGGCCGTAAAGTCCCTGATCAGGTCATTTGCCTCCTCCATGCGGGGCATCAGCTTCTCCCTGCTTGGACTTGGTTTTATCGATACATAAACGACGTCCACATTCTGCAGGTGCTTACGGATAAGATCATATAGTTTGATAAAACTTTTATAGACCTTTTTGGCCGTTACCTTTTCAGACTCAGCCAGGTCATTGTCACCGCAATAAATGATTATCTGCCTGGGATGATAAGGATAAATGATATCCCCCGCATAATGGATCACGTCAGAAAAAGTAGAACCGCCGAACCCACGGTTGATGATCGTATAACCAGGGAAGTCTGTTTGTAAATTCGACCACTTGCGGAAAGATGAACTACCGACAAAAAGTATGGCGCCCGCAGGAGGATGCTGGAGACTATCTTTTTTCTTAAACTCGGCTATTTCATTCCAGAATGGAGGCTGCTGCACGGGCTGTGCAAACAAATGATAACCGGTTAGCAGCAAAAAGTTTAGCAGGATAATATAAGACAGAGGGATTAAGACAGGTCTTTTTAGCCGGAGACAATGTTTTTTCAATGGTCGGCTGGAATCTCGCAAGCTCGATTTCATATGCGGTTTTCGGGGTTTTGCCAAAGCTACGGCAGTGGCACTGGAATTGCATAAATTTTTTACCTTCGATGGCCCGGAACAACCGGCGAAAATCATTCCCATGCTCAGCGCCATTCTCCTGGCCGCCGGCTCCTCCCGGCGGATGGGAGCAAATAATAAATTATTGCTGCCCTGGCAGGATAAACCGATCGTAGCTGCCACGGCAGGAAACCTGCTTGCCGCCGGCTTCAAAGAGGTCATCGTCGTGACCGGCCACCAGGCGCCCGAAGTCACTGCCGCTATCTACCTCCTTCCGCTACGTTTTGTCCACAATCCCCGGTTCGAAGAAGGTATGACCAGCTCTATCCAGGCCGGCGTCCGGGAAGCCGGTGGTAAAGGATATATGATCTGCCTCGCCGATATGGTCCTGATCACTACAATCGAATATAGCCTGCTGAAAAAGACCTGGGAAAAACAATACGCCCTGGACGACCATTGCATCGGCATCCCCGAATACCAGGGCGAAAAAGGCAATCCGGTTATCCTGCCGGCAACTCTTCGCGAAGAGATACTCCTGCACCCCGAAAAAGAAGGCTGCAAAGACCTCGTTCGCGCCTGGTCAAAACATCATCTCCGCATCCCCATGCCAACCGACCATATTCTCCGGGATATCGACCGGCCGGAAGAATACGACCTGCTCAGCGGCCGGATATGACGTTACAGAATTCATTCAGTTTTTCTTCATACTTTAGCCGCCGATGAAACTGCTGATCATAGAGGACCAAAAAGAGTTGTCAGACAGTATCTGCTCCTACCTTAGCCGGGATATGTTCGTTTGTGAAACGGCCTACGACTATCATATGGCCCTCGAAAAGATAAGCCTTTATGAATATGCGTGTATCATTTTGGACATCAATCTGCCCCTCGGCAACGGCCTGGGTATCCTCAAAGAGCTGAAAGACCTCGGCAAGGCAGACGGAGTACTTATCATTTCCGCCAGGAACTCCCTTGACGACAAAGTAAAAGGACTCAACCTGGGCGCCGACGATTACCTGACCAAACCCTTTCATATGCCGGAACTGGCAGCCCGTGTAGCAGCCATCATCCGGAGAAAATCCTTCGAAGGAAAAACAAAAATCGCCCTGGAAGGGCTTTCCATCGACCTGCAGGACAAAACGGTCAAGGGGCCAGGCGGTCTGATCGACCTTACAAAAAAGGAACACGATCTGTTATTGTATTTTATCAGCAATAAGAACAAGGTCGTGACGAAGGAAGCCATCGTCGAACACCTCTGGGGAGACAGCATCGATATGGCGGATAATTACGACTTTATTTACTCGCATATCAAAAACCTGCGCAAGAAACTGGTACAGGCCGGTTGCCCGGATAATATCCGCGCCGTTTATGGAGTAGGATATAAATTTCAGGCAGAAGAAGCAAAATAAACATGAAGCTATTTACAAAGTATACGGGTGTTAACCTGCTGGTCATACTCATCGTTTTCCTTTTATCGGCCGGCTCCAACTACCTGCTGATGAATTATGTGCTGATCCGGGAAGTGGACGCAGACCTTACCGGCATCCACGACCGCATGCGCGATTATATCCAGCTATACCATCAGCCGCCGTCAGGCAGTCATCCGCTGGATGAAGAAACACTTAACTGGCAGCTCACCGATAGCGGAATGAATAAGGATGAGTTCAAACGCCTCACCGCCTATAGCCCGCGGGAAAAGAAAATGCACAATTTCCGCCAGATAACATTCACCGTAGCCGACAGCGGCCGGATCTATAAATTAACCGTAACCAAGCCACTCGAAGGCTTACACCATGTTTCCCGCGCAATCATCATGGTATCGCTGGCTACGATCTTCACGACAACGCTTGCCTTCCTCCTGATCAACCGCATTCTTCTTCGCAAGCTCTGGCAGCCCTTCTACGACGCGTTGTTTAGCATGCAGAACTTCAGACTCGGTCATTCCGATAACCTGCAATTTCCGACCACTACCACCGAAGAGTTTACCTTTATGAACGAAAGCCTGGGAATGGCAGCGAAAAAGGCGGAACAGGATTATCTCCTGCTGAAAGAATTTACGGAAAACGCCTCCCACGAGATCCAAACCCCGCTATCCATCATCCGCTCGAAACTGGAAATGCTCATCCAGGACGAACACCTTTCGCACTGGCAAAGTGAGATCGTCACCAGCGCCTTCGGGGCAATAAAAAAACTATCCCGGCTCAACCAATCCCTCCTCCTCCTGACTAAGATCAGCAACCGCCAGTTCGATCACTTTGAGGACATCGACCTCCGGGAAAAAATAACCGATAAGATCAGGCAATTCCGCGAGCTGTGGCTCAACAACGGGATCAGCGTTTCTTCTGACCTCCACGAATCTTCTATCTACGCCAGCCCCGATCTCATCGACATCCTGCTGAACAACCTGTTCAGCAACGCCAGCAACCACAATACGCCGGCCGGAGATATCGATATCCTGCTCGAACCGGGTAGTCTCACCGTTTCCAATACAGGACATTCCGAACCCCTCGACGAAAGCAGGATATTCTCCCGCTTTTACAAAGGGAATCAACACACCGGTCGCAACGGGCTTGGCTTGTCCATCATTAAACAGATATGTGAAGTGACGACAATGACTCCCTCCTACACTTATTCCGGCAGCCGCCATTCCTTTACATTCATCTGGAGCAGGGCTTCTTCAGGATATCCTCCTATTCCAGGTATTTCTCCCGCAAAACCTTTCTCTTCTGCTCATCCAACCCGATAGGGCCCTGCAGAAAATTGTCAATCGACCCATATTGCTGCCGTATAACATCAAACGTAGTGACGAGGTATTCCCGCCGGGCCTGTAGCAAAGCGCCGGCAACGGGTGTTGTAATATGCATACCCTGCTCCATAGCGCGCTGCATCCTTTGGTTCTCGGCTGTTCGATAGTAATTGGTCGCCGTATAATCTTCTAATATCTTTTCATACGGAACACCCAACGCATATAAAAGCAAAGCCGCCCCGATGCCGGTCCTGTCCTTGCCCGCGGTACAATGAAAGAGCAAGGCCTGGTCGCCCGGCAGACCCAGCAGCTTGTTGAAAAAAGGCCGGTAACGGTCCGCCAGGAATTCCGTATGCCCATAATATACCCGCATCATCGAATCCCCACCCGACTCCGTCCGGATAGCAGCAATCTGCTTCATCCAGCCCGAAAGCGAACTATCGCTGCCGGCCGGACATAAAATATAGTCAGCTCCGGCCGGGATCCGGTCAGGCGCCTGGCGGGATTCCTGCACTCCCCGTAAGTCCACTACACTTAGCACATGCCTTTCCTTCAAAACAGCCAGGTCACTATCTGTGAGTTTGCTGATATCCGCGCTGCGGTAGATGCTGCCCCAACGGACATGGCGGCCGTCCGCCGTAGCATAACCGCCAAGGTCCCTGAAATTGGCGGCCCCCTGTAATTTTACTTCCCGCCGGCTGCTGTCGGTTATCTGGGCCGCCAGACAAACCGGGATGAACAAAACGAAAAAGAATAAATACTTAAACATGACCTTAAGATTGATAAATTAAAAATGGCCGGCGAGAGTACCACCTCCACCGGCCTGAATTTAAACGAACCAAGACATAAGTAATAGCTAGCCTATTTGGTCAGCCACAAATCTTTTGTAATATCATCCGCACCGCCGTACTGCGATTGAACGGCAGACTTGTAATTCTGTGTGTTGAACAGCGCCTCATCCTGCGCATACTGCCAGCGCCGCGGAATGAGGTTGTTAGGCGTTCCGATACCGGCCCCACCCTGCGAAAAGGTGGGCACGCCCGTCCTTCTCCAGTTATAATAAGCTTCCCAGCCGGAATTATCGAAGAAGGCTACATACTTCTGCTGCAGGATCTGCGTCAGGCCTGCGGCATTGTCGCCGGAATAAGCCACATTGTTGAGAAAAGTATTGATGTCTACCGCTACGGTGCCCAGCTTCGTACCTCCTACATCCCCGATGTTCAATATCTGGCCCTGGGTCAATCCATACAGGCTAAGGGAAGCCTTGATACCATTGGTATACCAGGTAGCGGAACTACCCGTAGTCCAGCCGCGGTTGATACCTTCCGCAATGTTCAGGCAGAGCTCGGGATACCCGATCAAAATGTAGGGCTCGGCATTGGCGCCCGTATTGGAAGTATAATATCGGGTGTAATTGGCGAAGGAATATTGATTGGCGGCCGAATTTGCCTGCAGCGAGGCAATAGGCGTGTTTACATCAGCTCCCACATAGGCGGTAAAATCGGCGACGGTCTTGCCGGCGCTCAATTGCGCAGGCGCAGGCGTAGCCACTGCGAATGTCCGCGGATCCTGAGTGGCGGTCGTCAGGTTCAGGTAAGTCTTGCCTATATTCGCATACCCGTTGTAAGGCGCCCAGCCGCGCAGGAAAATAGGATAGGTATTGACGGTATTGTATTTGAAAACCAAATTGTCGCCATTACCCGTCATCACCGGGTATTGTGCCGGATTGCCCAAAATAGCGGCGAACTGCTGTGGAATGTTCAGGTCGGCATTGTCAGCGGCACGCTTGCTCAGGCTGACCAGGACCCTTAATTTATAGGTATTGATCACCTTCTGCCATCCCAGATTGGTCAGGCCGAAAATATCTCCGGTGGCATCAAAGGCCTTGCCTGCAGGATTGCTGGCCGTGATGTTGGCGGCCAGGATGGTATTGGCGCTGTCGAGCAGCGAAAGAGCATATTTGTAAACGTCATGCTGACTGTCGTAAGCCGGCGTCGGATAGGTTATGGGATCGCCGGCCTGTTTTGCCGGGATATCGCCCACCCTTTGTGTCAACCAAACATAACAGTAAGCCTGGAAAAACTTCGCCAGTGCGTAGTATTTATTGTTATTGCTGCCAAATTGCTTAAACGCCTGTTCTTCCATCTTAACGGAATATTTCAGCAGGTCATAGTCGGTTCCGGAAACGGACCAGGTATACACATTATTACCCCGGTAATAAGCATAATTGGAAACATAATACTGCTGCCAGATATAAGGCAGTTCCCAGGATGCCTCACTGACTGCGCCAGGCCTGCCCTCGACTACCCCACCGCCCGCGTAAAAGCTATAGGTGATGTGGTTCAGAATAAGCGATACGGGAACCGTGCTCGATTCGCTGGCGACATTGGGGTTGGACAAGAGGTCACCCTTTTGGCAACCGGAGCCCACCGTTAGGATAGAGGCCAGTACCGCCATCCAGATGAATATGTTCTTTTTCATGTCAATATTTTTAGGCATTTATTATAGTTCTACTTGAAAACTCAGTTTATTAATTACTAGAAGCTGACATTAAAGTTCAGGCCGTACCGGCGGGCCGTAGCGCTCTGCAGGTCCGGATAGGTCCCGTTGGCGCTAAGGTTCGCATTATTATATCCTGCAGGATACTGGTCGATGTCAAAATCCTTCCGCTTGGCGAAATACAGCAGGTTCCTGCCGATCAGGGAAACAGAAGCCGCCTTGAACAGCTTGCCTTTCACATTGAAATTGTAGGTGATGTTTACTTCCCTAAGTTTGACAAAGCTGCGGTCAATGAAGTAGTACTCGTCAAAGTTAGAGCCCAGACCCGAGCTCAGGTAATTTTGTACCGTACTCGCCGTGGCGTTTGGCGCAAAAGTAAGATCCTTCAGGTTGTCGATCTGTCCGTTCGTATAATGCGGCGTTCCGGAAGCGATGACTACACCCTGGCCTACATAAGCAGCTTTTGGCGCGGCCTGGCCCTGGTTGGTGGAATTCCATTCCGCCCGGCGGGCAACTCCAAATGCACCCGATGCAGATTCGATGGATGTACCGCCATTATTGCCCTGGTACCATACCCGGTCGTAGATCTTACCGCCGATGCGTCCGTCAAACTGGAAGCTTACACTGACATTCTTATAGGAGAAGCGGTTGTTGATCCCAAAGGCAAAATCCGGGTTGAGATGGCCGATAAAACCCCGATTGCTATTGTCGGAGAGGGAAGGTGCGGATAGCGGTGCACCCGTGCCGGTTCCATAAACGATATTCCCGGAACCGTCACGCGCGAATTTGGTACTGTAGAAATCGTCCAACCTGTCCCCGACCTTGTAGTTGTGGCCATTCAAGTTAAGTACGGGCTGACTGCCATAAATGGACTTCAGGGTCTCCTTGTAGGTCGACCAGTTCACCAGCACATCCCAGGAAAAACCATGGGAATTCTTGATGGGGCTGCCGGTAAGGCTTAATTCCCAGCCCGTCTTCCTGGTAGTCACGCCGTTCACATTGACGCCGGTATAGCTCGTAGAAGAAGGTATGGGCAAGGTGACGATGTTCGGACCGTTGTTCGTGTAAAAATAAGTGGCATCCAGGCCGAGCCTGTTCTTAAGGAAGCGGATATCCAGACCTCCCTCATAGGATTGCACGTCGAAAGGTTTTAACGTAGGATCAGCCAGGGTGCTCGAATAGGACACCGAAGGGGTGTTATTATAATAGCTGGTAATGCTATAAGCATTCTGGTTCGCATATGTGGGTCCGTCATAGGAAGTGATATCTTCCGTTGAATAACCCAGGTAATTGCCCAGGGTCAAAGGCCCGACGATGCCATTGGTAGCCAGGGAATAGGCAGAACCAATTGAACCCGAGGTCAGCCCCCCTTTCACGTCGGCAAAGGAAGCCCGCAGCTTAAGAAAAGAAATAGCGGACGGCAAATTCATATAATCGGTCAACACCGTGCTGGCCGAAACAGAAGGATAAAAGAAGGTGTTAGAGCCGCTGGGCAGGGTCGAAAGATGGTCTACCCGGCCAGTCGTCGATAAAGTGAAGAAATTCTTATAGCCAAGGTCGACACTATAATATCCGCTATATACCTGCATTTTGGAATCCCAGGTAAAGACTGCAGCGCTTGCAGAGTTAGATATGGTATATACATTCGGAACGGCTAAACCCTTGGTAGTACCCCAGCTGCTCTTGTACTGGAAGGCCCTTGAGCTGGCTCCCAGGTTGGCCCCGATGGTCCAGTCACTGACTTTTTTGTTATAGCTGGCCAGGAAATCCGTATTGTTCTCCAGCAGGTTACGGTGGTCTTCGCGGTAGTCGCCGTACCAGCCGAAAGTATACCAGGATGTATACGTGTTCAGGTTGGCGGAAGCAGGCACCTGCTCTGTACGCAGTTGATCCCAGGTCGTCACCTGGCTGCGAATGCTGAGGTTCAGGTCATCGTTGATCTTGTAGCTGAGTTTCAGGTAAGCATAGATATCCGTCTTGTTGTGCGAACGCAGCCATTTTTTTGCCATGAACCAGGCGCTGTTCTCCCGGCCATATTCCGGAGCATATTGTACCAGGTCCTGGACACCCTGGGGACCCTTGTAGATATTTTTCAGATCATTGATGTCGTAGTCGGCAGAACCGTAAACTTTGAACATATATGTATAACTGTTCGGGCCGTAAGAGGCATCCGGAATATTCGGAGAATACTGGATATTCAGGTTCATGTTTCCTTCCAGTCTCAATTTCGGCGTGAAATTATACCCCGTATTGAGGTTCAGGTTATCGACGTTCAGCCTGGTATTGGGAGCCGTCCCCTTCTGGTAGGTATGAGAATAGGACATCCGGATATCGGAATTCGTGCCGCTGCTGGACGCAGAGACATTCACCGTATTCAGGAGGCCCGCTTCCATGAATTTGTCGAAATTTTTCGCGCCCCTCGCCAGCCAGGGCGTAGGTGTCCTGACTCCGGTCGTCGCATTGTAGGGTCCGTCATACTGCTTGATCAGCTGACCCTCGAACCGGGGGCCATATTCCTGCAGACGCTGCGAATTGTCATAAAGAACATCCACGCCACCATAACTCCCATTACCATTCGTGCCGGTTGGAGCATAGGTATAAGAACCTTTCTGCGCGTATTGATAAAGAAAACCGGTACCACGGCCATATTCCGCCTGGCTTTTCGGTACAGTCAGCCAACCCTTCTCGAGCATAGTGCTGTTGTTGACGTCGATCTGCCAGCCCCTTTTATCCCTTGAACCCCGTCTGGTGGTGATGACAATGGCGCCGTTCTGGCCCCTGGACCCATAAAGGGCAGCCGCGTTCGGGCCCTTCAGTACAGAGTAAGATTCTACGTCATCAGGACTTATATTCCAGGTATCTGAGTTGATCGGTACACCGTCCACTACATATAAGATGTCTGTATTTCCCCGCAGTACGACCTGCGGACGAGCCAGCATTTCCGCATTGGCTCCAACACTAAGGCCGGCTACTTTTCCCTCTAGCCCTTGGATAGGATTGACATCCCGGGCCTTGGTAATATCGCTGCCCTTCACTTCCTGGACCGCATATCCAATCTTCCTGACCTCTTTTTTAATGCCGAGGGCGGTAACCACCACCTCATTCAGCTCTTTGTTGCTGGGTACCAGAGTAATATTCAACCGGTCGTTCAACCGGTCGCCTTTCCCGGCCGGCACTTCCTGTGTAGCATAGCCTACAAAAGAAAAGATCAGCAGCGCATCCTTGCCGCTTAGCTGCAAGGTATAGTTGCCGCCCGCATCGGTGACCGTAAAGTTTTTGGTACCCTTTTCCTGGACCGTGACCCCTTGAATAGTGGTCCCGTCTGAATTGACAATTTTACCAACTAATGTTGTCTTTTCTTGGGCAAAACCAGAATGGAAGAACAAGATCATGCAACTAGTCAACAGCATGACTGCTTTAGCAATTAGCTTCATTTTGAGGAGAGTTTTTTTAGGTCCCCAAAGCAAGCACTGAATTGTTAGCGAATTGTTAATGAACCGTTAGCCATATTGCAAACAGAATTTGATAACAATATGATCAACATTAATTAAGAAAAAAGACACATTGGCCCGGTCAAATGTTTATAAAAGGTACCGGTTCCCGCATTTCCCCGCAGCACCTCGATGGCATCCGCCGTCTTAGCCAGCGGCTTACCCAGCAGCCTGCTGCCTTCAGTCGTTATGACCAAATTCTCCTCGATCCGTATTCCCCCAAATGTGCGCAGCGCATCCAGCTTATCGTAATTGATAAAGTCCATATACTTCTTCTCCGCCCTGTACTGATCCATCAGCTCCGGAATAAAATAAAGCCCCGGCTCGATAGTCACTACAAAACCAGGCTCCAGCTCACGGGCCAATCTCAGCGACTTCCAGCCAAACTCTTTGCTCTTTTTTAAAGTATCCGTATACCCGACATACTCTTCCCCCAGATCCTCCATATCATGGACATCCAAACCCATCATATGCCCTAGCCCGCACTGGAAAATGACGGTATGGGCGCCTGCGGCTACCGCTTCTTTTGGATCCCCCTTCATCACCCCTGCGGCTTTCAGCCCTTCCATCAGCTTCTCAGCCGCCAATGCATGCACGTCCCGGAAAAGAATGCCCGGCCGCAAAGCATCCACCGCCGCCTGCTGTGAGGACAACACGATGTCGTACATCTCCCGCTGCAGCGTCGTAAACTTTTTACCGACAGGAAAGGTCCGGGTCATATCACCCGCATAGTGCATTGCATTCTCCGCACCACTGTCACAGATAGCCAAACGCCCTTCCTTCATCACGGTAGCGCCATAGTGATTGTGCAGCACCTGCCCGTTGACCGTCAATATCGTAGGAAAAGCGAGGTTCCCGCCTCCGCTGATGGCAATACCCTGCAGGCTGCCCGCTAATTGCGCTTCCGTCATCCCATCCCTTGCACCCTTTATCGCAGCGAGGTGCATGGCCGCGGTCGTATTCACCGCCTCTTCGATCTGCTCTATTTCGAGATCCGACTTGATACTACGCTGCGCTACCACCGCCCTTATCAAAGGCGCCGAAGCATGCTCTTTCATAGCCGCAGGAGCGATCCCCAGCCAGCCGCTCAATTTTAAAATATTCTCCGGCCGGTAAGGAGGCAAAAAATGTATGGTCCTCCCCGCCGCCCGGGCCGACACCAATTCCTGTGGCAAAACACCAAAAGGTCTTGTGTCCGTAATACCTGCCGGCTCCGCCCGCTCTGCCAGCGAAGGCTGTGGCCCCGTCCACACGATCTCATCCATCGTCAGGTCATGACCAAATACAACCTCCTTGTCATTGTCAATATCGATCAACGCAGCCAGACCCGGTTTGTCCATGCCGAAAAAATAAAGGAAACTGCTGTCCTGCCGGAAAGGATAAAGGTTATCCCGGTAATTCATACTGCTTTCCTCGTTGCCCAATAGCAGGATCAACCCCTTGCCTACCTGCGTCTTTAGCTTTTTTCTGCGTGTTATATAAACATCCTTATTAAACATAGCTGCAAATTTATTCATAGATAACTTTCTTCAAATAGAAAACCCGCGTGTCTACCAACGGCATAGTCGCGCTGGCGACAATAACCCCCTTTTTATCGATCGTTGTCCTGTTCGTCCCCGTTTCTGTCGTGATGTCCAATGGCAGCGGCATATCGATGTTGAGCAGCTTTACCAGGTAATGCGTCGCATCCTGTTGCCGGACATCCACCTCTAGTTTATCTGTCGTATACAGGTAGAGATGGAACAACGGGGAAAGATCAGTTCCCGAAGCATGGCTAAACAGTTTTTCTACATCCGCTGTATTGGTTGTATGCGTATATGTCGTATTGCTGTCGGTAGACAGATGTTTTATCGTAGGGAAGAAAATACTGTCCCCGATAATATATCGCAACGTATGCATAAAAAAAGCCCCCTTCGGATATATATCAGGGTGATAGGCCTGGTCTTCGGTGATGTCTTTGCCGAGTACGATGGGTTTGTCATTCCGGATACGCGGCGCACTTCGCTGGAACACCTTTTCATAAGCCGCTTCTCCCTCCATATCCCGGGTATACAGCGCGTCCCCGAAAGTGCCGATGCCTTCGTGTATCCAATAGTCGGCCCAATCGCCGGCCGTCACCTTATTGCCCCACCATTCATGACCGAACTCATGATTCATCAGTCCGTCGAAATCCTGTCCGCCTATCTGGGTGTAACGGAATTTGTTGCCGTAGGCATTCATGCTCTGGTGCTCCATGCCGAGGTGCGGGGTTTCCACCAGTCCTATTTTTTCTTTGGCCCAGGGATATTCGCCAAAATATTTCTCTTTGATCTGCGCCATATGCGCCATCATCTCCAGCTGATGGGGAGCCTTGTCTGCATGCTCCTTCAGCACATAAAACTGCATCGGCACTTTATTACCGTCGATCGTCGTATAATCCCGGGTTACCACTGTATAGTCCCCGACATTAAAAACAATGCTGTAATTGTTGATGGGATAGTTCGTCTTCCAGTGAAAGCTACTGTAGTCGCCCCTGGTCTTCACGTCCTTCAACAACCCCGGACCGGCCACCACCAGGCCCTTAGGGACCGTAATGGTCAGGTCAACTCCTTCATCCGGCTCATCAGAAGGATGGTCTTTAGCCGGAAAGTATATCTTTCCGCCCGTTCCCTCTGCCGTAACAGCCACCCACGGATGGCCCGCAGAATCTTTTGTAAAAGTAAATCCATCATCCCAGGGCGGCCGCCTGGCAATCATCGGCCGGCCGCTATACAGGAACCCGTTGTGGTAATATGCAGTTCATGATTAGTATGTGTAAAACCAGCAGGTTTGTCGTCGACCGTCACTTTGGAGACAGTAAAGGAATCCATCAGATCGAAAAGCAGGGCCGAAGCCGGCTCCTTCAGCCGTAGCCCGATAATCGTATAGCCGGAAATACTTTGACCAGGTATATCCAGCGCCAGGTCGATCGTATAATGCCGGATATCCATATTCGCCTGCTCGGGCTTCAGTTTGCCCCCGTAGGCAGGCCGTTGAGCGCAGGCGCCGCCGGCAATCAGCGCCAGCAGCCAGCCAGTAAAGTATCTTTTCATTACAATTTATTACAACACAGATGCCAAACCCCATTGCACTCCCCTCAGCTCCGCCAGCCCCCGCAGCCGTCCAATAGCGCTATACCCCGGGTAAGTAGTTTTTTTCAGATCATCCAGCATCTGGTGTCCATGGTCGGGACGCATGGGAATAGAAATACCCCTTTTCTTCTGCACGGTCAGCAATTCCCTGATCACCGCTACCATATCCACGTCGCCTCCAAGATGGTCGGCTTCAAAGAAATTGCCTTCCGCATCCCTCTTCGTGCTGCGCAGGTGAATAAAATGAATATGGTCGCCCAGGCGGCGGACCATACCCGGCAGATCATTATCCGCCCTTACACCATAAGAACCCGTACAGAAACAAAGCCCGTTGGCCGGTGACGGAGCACAGTCCAGCAATTCGCGGGCATCCTGTTCGGTACTGACGATACGCGGAAGCCCAAGTATCGGATAGGGCGGATCATCCGGATGAATGGCCATTTTCAAACCCGCTGCTTCGGCAACAGGAACCACCTGCTGCAGGAAATAATACAGGTGCTGTTTCAATTTTGCCGCATCTATGCCTTCATAGCTCTTCAGCGCCTTCAATATCTGTTCTTCAGTGAAACGCTCTTCACTGCCAGGTAATCCCAACAAGGTATTGCGATACAACGTTTCTTTCTCCGTCTCGCCCATCGTGCTGAGCCGTAACTTCGCCCTTTCGATTTCCTCCGCCGTATAAGCAGCCTCCGCACCCGGCCGCTTCAGTAAAAACAGATCAAACGCAATAAACGCCGACTTCTCAAATCGTAGCGCCCTGCTCCGGTCGGGCATCTCGTAAGATATATCCGTCCGCATCCAGTCGAGGATGGGCATAAAATTATAGGTCACTACCTCCAGCCCGGCCTTCGCCACATTCCGCAGGCTTTCCTGGTAGTTTTTTATGTATAACTGATAATTTCCGGTCTGCTTTTTGATATCTTCATGTACCGGCAAGCTTTCGATCACCGTCCAGCGCATGCCGGCGGCTTCCACTTCACCCTTTCTTTTCATGATTTCGCCATATGACCATACTTCACCCACCGGGATATGATGCAGGGCCGTCACGACACCGGTACAGCCGGCCTGCCGGATGTCCCATAGACTTACAGGGTCATTGGGACCATACCATCGCATCGTTTCTTCCATTAACAAGGGTCGTTGCATATAAGAGAATTATAAAAACGGAAAACTGCAAGGTAAAATAAAATTTGTATGATAAATCTGGACTACTATCTTTAATTTTAGTAAACCCGTACTACCTAATAAACCGCACTAACTAATAAACTTTAGCTTATGCGCTTCTTAAGGATTTTTTGTCTTTTTTTCCTGCTATTATCCATCCTTTCCATAATCAGCTATTTATACCTGGGGCGTCCTATGCTGGGCATGGATGACGCTGATATCTTTTTGAACTATGCCAGGCGCCTGGCCCATGGGGAAGGTTTTGTTTTCAACAGCGGAGGAGAAAAAGTAGAAGGATTTACTTCCATACTCTGGGTACTGATCTGCAGCTTATTCTATCACATCACCGCCCACCCCCAGTTCCTATTGTCCCTGTTCACGCTGCTCCTTACCAGCCTGTCGGTCACCCTGGTATACCTGGAAGTGCGGAAGGATACCGCCCAGCTTGCCACACCCGGATTTCAAAAATATTTCCTTTACATTTTTTGCGGATATATTATTTGCATAAGCCCCTCCTTCATCACCTGGTCCGTGCTGAGCCTGATGGAAAACGCATTATGGAATTTCCTTTTCATCAGTACCATTATCCTGCTGTTGAATAACATCTCCGCCAAACAACCCACCCGCCAAAGCAGGGTACTACTTCTGCTGCTTGCACCTTTACTGATTCTTTGCCGGCCGGAAGCCATGGCCTGGACCATCTTCTTTACGGCCGCCCTGGCCCTGATCTACCGGAACAAAGGACGCAGCTTGCTGTTTCCCCTGGCTTTCCTGGCAGCAGCCATCGTTACTACCATAGTAGTTGTCCGCTTCCGCATTCACTATTTCGGTTACCCGCTGCCCAATACCTATTATGCAAAAGTTTCGCCCGATAGATTTTATAATCTTACCAACGGCTTACGGTACGCACAAAATTTTATGGCAGGTTATAATCCCTTTGTCACCCTGCTGGTGCTGGCTCTCCTTCTTATTTTGGCTTTCTCCTATAAATATGCCGTTCCACCCCGGATCATTTTACTTTCTTTTATTATGTGGATGGGGATCTTGCTGCCTGTTATTACAGGAGATGATCACTTCGGCAGTTTTCGTTTTTACCAGCACCTTCTCTTACCGGCGCTGTGGGGCCTGCCCGCCATTTTCTGGATGTATAACAGCAAAACCCGGCTCAGCATAGTGCTGATCGTACTCGCTTTTTGCTGGTTTTATATGCTCAACGGTCTTTTTGGATTGAAAAGCACGCCGCATAGCCAGTTGGACCTGGAATTCTCCCTCGCAACAAAAGGTAAGGCCAACGCGCAGGAGCTCAACCATTGCTGGGAACAAACGGGCAAACCCTCCGCAGCAGTCATCGCCGTAGGCGGCTTCGCACTTTTCTATGAAGGAAAAACCGTGGACCTGATGGGCCTGAATGATGTACGCATGGGCCATAGCAAAGGCGACAGAAAAGGGATAAGAGACCACGCTTCTTTTAACAAAGACGTGTTTTACGAGGAACAACCGGATATCCTGCTGCCGGAGATCGTTGCCGACCAGGAGGCAGCCACTCGCCTGAATACGGGTTTTCTGGACCCTACCAGCTTCGAGAACAGGGCCATGAAGAATATTTTTGGAGAGCCCCGCTTTCAAAATGAATACACCAGCACGATGCTGACCAATAAAAAGGACAACAAGTCTATTTTCTTTTTCTGCAACGTCCATTTCCTGCCCGTCCTCCAAAATGACACCAGCCTCGCCATTTCCCTATTATCTCCACTTCCGGCCAAAAATTAAGCATTGATCCTTATCTTCTATTTTCCCTTAGCCACCTTTGGCCTGCCTTCAAAAGACGGAGCAGGCAATCCATCATGAAAAAGGATATCCCTGTTATACAGATTGGCGCCTTTCGGATTATCAGCCCAGGCATAACGTACAGCGACAGGCTGCGGCACGGCTTCGCTCCAGGCAACAACCACATTCTTCCCTTCGATGACCGCCTTCGCCGGCACAAAATGATTGTCTGCCCCCGCGACCGCGAAGCCATGCAGCTCGCCGCCATCCTTGACGATAAGCCCGCTCTCGACTTCTGTAAAGCTGACATGGACCTTTTCCCCTTTTATTTTCATGGAATGATAAAGCGGTCCCGTCCACATCATGTTTGACGTTTCATAAGCAACATGCTCAGCCGACAAGGCCAGCCTCTTGCCTACATCTTCTTTATTCAGGGGATGAATATCGTTCCCCTCTCCCAGGTCCATCGCCACCGCCATTCCTGTCTTAGCAACGGACAGCGCCATCCGCTGCGCTTCCCGTAATGCGGCTATCTGGCTTTCTTCCGGCTGGTCTTTTACGGGACCATAACCCGCCAGCTGCACAAAAAGAAAAGGAAAGACACCCTGGTTCCAGTGACGACGCCAGTCTGTGATCAATGCGGGGAATGAGGTCTGATATTCGGAAGCCCGCGACACATTCGCCTCTCCCTGGTACCAGATGACCCCCCTGATCGTATAGTTGGTCAACGGAGCGATCATCCCGTTGTAAAGCCCCATCGGCTTGACCCGGGCGGTCAAGCTATCCATGATCGTGCTGTCCGCATAACGCCCGGCCTCGGCCGCATAGTCCGGGAATACTCTCAGCGCATCGGCGCTCAGCCATGCTTCGTCCGGCGCCCCGCCTACCGCTGCATTGATCAGCCCGACCGGCACATGATAATGTTCATTCAGCTCCCGCGCAAAAAAATAAGCCACGGCAGAGAAGCCCGGCACCGTCTCAGGACTGGCCGACTCCCATTTGATCCCGGAAAAATTGTCCCTCGGCCCATTGAAGTCATACCGCAAGGGCGCCTTGAATTGCCGGATCGCCGGATTTTCACTATGGGCTATGATTCCCGGGTATTTTTCTTTTACCCTCTCCATCGGCAATTCCATATTGGACTCCCCCGAACAAACCCATACCTCGCCGACCATGATATTCTTCAGCCAGATATGATTGATGCCATTGATATCCATGACATAAGGGCCGCCTGCCTTCTTTGGCGACAGCACCACCCGCCATTTCCCACGATCGTCCGTCTCCCCGGTGACCGTCTCCCCATCGAATTTGACCGTGACCTTCTCTCCCGGCGAAGCCCATCCCCAGATCCGGATAGGGATCTCCCGCTGCAGCACCATGCCGTCGCTGATCAAACGGGGTACTTTTACCTGCCCGACAGCAGAAGAACAAATAAGCCAGAGAAGCACACCCGTAAGCACACTTTTCTGGCATAGAAAGTATTTCATGTATTTACCTTTTAAGCCTTGCAAAAATTTGAGCCGAAGGTACGCTTTTTAAAGAAAGGGTTCGCCGGCTTTACTTTTAACAATCACGAGGCATAATCCGTTGAAGGCCTCACGTTCCGGCGAATCGGAGGATACGAGATTCGCTGCATCGCCGTTATCTAACAGTGACGGCCATTCGAAATAATGAGCGGGCAAAAGGATTTATAGAAATTTCCGGCGGTGTAAAACCCAGCTATCTCGGGCCGCCGGAATCTCCTAAAAACTATTAAATTTCTTTTCTTATATTTATGATGAGATAATTCCTTGCGTCCGGCTTCCACTGATCCATTCAAAACGACTGCTTATCCCTGTAAGGGAGTTTTATTGCTGTTTATTCCTATCTTCAGCTATAAAACAATTCCGTCTTTATGGCAAGATATCTCTTAATCCTGTTAGTGGCCTTTTCCTCCCTCGAAACCCTGAAAGCCCAGCCACTTTATACTCCCCGAAACATAAAAGAAGCCTATAAAAAAGGAACCCGCTCGCCCGACGGCCGCCCGGGGAACAACTACTGGCAGAATAGAGGCCGTTATACCATAACCATCAGCGCAGCTCCCCCGGACAGGACCATCCGTGGAACCGAAAAGATTACTTATATCAACAACAGCCCCGATACACTGAAAGTCATCGTGATCCGCCTTACCGCCAACATTCACAAGGCCGGCGCGATCCGGTTGAACACGGAAGAACCGGATTACCTGACAACAGGAGTCACCATCGACAAATATGCAGAAAACGGAACCGGCAAAACCTGGCAGACCTCCGACCGGGTCGGCACCTGGAAAAACGTCAGGTTGACCAGGCCACTGGCCCCCCACGACTCCGTCCAGCTGGACTTCGACTGGCATTACCCGATCTCCCTGAAAAGCAACCGGGAAGGAATGATCGACTCTACCACTTATTTTTTGGCCTACTTTTATCCCCGCGTAGCCGTTTACGACGACTACAACGGCTGGGACCGGATAGACTTTACGGACGTAATGGAATTCTATAACGATTTCAATGATTATACCCTAAACGTCAGCGTTCCGAAAAATTACATCGTATGGGCAACGGGCGACCTCCAAAACCCTAATGAAGTGCTCGAATCCTCCTATGCCCGCAAGCTGGCAGCCACCCTGAAGAACGACGCCATTGTGTCTGTCGCCGGTCCGGCTGAAATAAGCCAGGGAAAAGTGACAGCCCAAAAACCAGTCAATACCTGGACCTGGAAGGCAAACAATATCAGCGACGTAACCTTAGGCCTCAGCGACCACTTCGCCTGGGATGCATCCAGCGTTGTCGTGGACAAATCCACCGGAAGACGAGCCAGCGTACAATCTGCCTACAACGACACCGCAAAAGATTTTCATCAGATGGTAGAATTCGGCCGCCACGCACTGGACTGGCTTTCCAATAATTGGCCCGGCGTCCCCTACCCCTTCTCCAAAACCACCGTCTTCCAGGGTTATGCCGATATGGAATACCCCATGATGGTCAACGACAACACCACAGACGACCCCATCTTCTCCCGCTTTGTCGCAGAACACGAAATAGCTCACAGCTGGTTCCCCTTCTACATGGGTATCAACGAATCCCGTTATGCTTTCATGGACGAAGGCTGGGCCACCACCCTGGAACTCCTGATAGGCCGGGCCGATCTGGGTACAGAAAAAGCCGACGCTGCATATAAAGAATTCCGGATCAACTATTATACCTACGATCCCGCAGATGCCGAAGACCTGCCCATCATCACCCCGGCCGACGCCCTGAAAGGCGGACTCGCCTATGGCAACAACGCCTATGGTAAGGCTTCTCTCGGTTACCTGGCCATGAAGGATATGCTGGGTGACGAATTGTTTAAAAAATGTCTGCACACCTATATGGAAAGATGGCATGGCAAACACCCCATCCCCTGGGATTTCTTCTATTCCTTTAATGACGCAGCAGGACAAAATCTCAACTGGTTCTGGACCAACTGGTTTTTTACCAATAATTATCTGGACATCGCCATCGATAAAGTAGAAGGTGACAAGGTCTCCATCCGCAACATCGGCGGTTTTGCGATGCCCTTCGACCTGGTCATTCATTATTCCGATGGCACATTCGTTCTGAATCACCAGACACCGGCCATTTGGAGTAAAGATACGATTAAAATATCTCCCGCCACTGGAAAAACAGTACAGTCCCTGGAAGTAAATGGCGGCATTTTCGTGGATGCAGACCCTTCCAACAACAAATGGACAGCTAAACAATAACCTATTCTTATGCGCCGGAAGATAGTTTCCATTTATTTATCCGAATGTGTCGGCACCGCCCTCCTGGTCGCAGTAGGCCTTTCCATCGTCATCGTTAACAACGGTGACGGTTCTCCAATAAAAGCCCTGCTTCCTTCACCGGGACTTAGAAGGGGCTTCACCGGCTTCTTATTCGGCACGACCGGCTGCCTGATCACCCTATCCCCCGTCGGCAGGATCAGCGGCGCCCACATCAATCCCATCGTCAGCCTGGCCTTCCGGCTGAAAAAAAGAATGTCGACACGGCATATGCTGGGTTTTATCATAGCACAGCTGACCGGTTGTATAATTGGCGCCTTCCCCCTCCTGTTGTGGGGCCGGCAAGGAGCCAGCGTAGGTTACGGCGCCACCGTACCACTCGCTGACCCGTACATCCTGCCATTGACCGGCCACTACACCTCCGCTTTTATCGGCGAGTTGATCACCAGCTTCCTGCTGGTAGCAGGTATCTTCCTCTTCACCGGCCACCGCAAGCTGCGCCGTTTCACACCCTTCCTGATGCCGCCGCTGTTCTGTCTGATGGTCTATGCAGAAGGCCCCCTGTCCGGCACCAGCACCAACCCGGCCAGAAGCCTGGGACCTGCCATCATCAGCGGTTTGTGGACAGGACACTGGATCTATTGGCTCGCTCCGGTCTGCGGCGCCCTGCTGGCCGTGCTGCTCTTTAAAATGCCCATCCTGAAATGGTGGACGATCCTGCCCAAACTCTTTCACCCAAAGCGCCCAATGGCCGGCAATGCCGCCTGATCCCAGGTGCAACCGATTGTAATTTGACAAAATTGACCGATCTTGCCGGTCTCATACCGAAATTCAACCGCCATGCTTTTTCGTTTTATCTTCAGTCTGGTCACCGTATTATCCCTCTCTCTTTCTCTTGAAGCGCAGCCTCTTGCCTTCCGCAATGCCTCCCTGCCCCAACAGGCCCGGGTAAACGACTTGCTTTCCCGTCTTACCCTGGAAGAAAAAGTCTCTTTGCTGGGCTTCCGCAGCAAGGCCGTCGATCGCCTCTCTATTCCGGCATACAACTGGTGGAACGAAGCGCTGCATGGCGTGGCAAGAGCAGGAGAAGCCACTGTATTCCCGCAAGCCATCGGTATGGCCGCTACTTTTGACGATAGGCTTCTCCGGCAGGTTTCCAACGCTATATCCACAGAAGCCCGGGCAAAATATAATCTCTCGACCGCAGCCGGCAGGAGAGAACAATACATGGGCCTCACCTTCTGGTCCCCCAATATCAATATCTTCCGCGATCCACGCTGGGGACGCGGCCAGGAGACCTATGGCGAAGACCCCTTCCTCACCGCGACAATGGGCTCCGCTTTTATCAGAGGGCTGCAGGGCGACGATCCCCGCTACCTGAAAGCATCAGCCTGCGCCAAACACTTTGCAGTACACAGCGGCCCGGAATCCAACCGGCATACTTTTGATGCCATCGTAGATGAAAAAGACCTTCGCGAGACCTACCTCTATGCCTTTAAAAGACTGGTCGATTCCGGCGTGGAATCCATCATGTGCGCTTATAACAGGGTCAACGGCGAGCCCTGCTGCTCAGGCCCTACCCTCCTGCACCGGATCCTGAGGGAAGAATGGCATTTCAATGGACATGTGGTGACGGATTGCGGCGCACTGGACGACATTTTCCTCCGCCATAAGGCCCTTCCCGGTCCCGTCGAGACCGCCGCAGCAGCTGTCAAGGCCGGCGTAGACCTGGACTGCTCCAACGTCCTGCAGGACGACGTACTTAAAGCCGTCAACGCAGGACTGCTCGGCAAACAGGATGTAGATTCCGCCCTCGCGGCCCTGCTCCGCACACAAATAAAACTGGGTTTCTTCGACGACAAGACCCTCGTTCCCTTCAGCAGCTATGGCGCCGACAGCGTCCACAACTCCACCCATATCGCCCTCGCCAGAGCCATGGCTACCCGTAGCATGGTTCTGCTGAAGAACGACAACAGGATATTGCCCCTGAAAACCCTTAATTCACTAATGATCGTAGGCCCCAATTCCTTTTCCTTCGATGCGCTGTCCGGCAACTATCACGGTGTATCCTCTCATATGGTAACCTTCGTAGAAGGTCTCACCGCAGCTGCAGGCCCGGGCGTCCACATCGAATACGACCAGGGCTGTGATTACAAGGACACCGTACATTTCGGAGGCACCTGGGCGGCCTCCAATTGCGAAGCGACTGTCGCAGTGCTTGGACTTACCCCCGTCATGGAAGGAGAAGAAGGAGACGCCTTCCTTGCCGCACATGGCGGCGATCGCACCGATCTCAGTCTCCCTGCCGCCCACATCGCCTTCCTGAAAGCGCTGCGCAAAAACATTGGCAAAAAACCGCTCATCCTCGTCATCACCGCCGGCAGCGCCGTCGACCTGTCTACCGTAGAGCCCTATGCCGACGCCATTATCCTGGCCTGGTATCCCGGCGAACAAGGGGGCAACGCACTGGCCGATATTCTTTTTGGGAAGGTTTCTCCTTCAGGCCACCTGCCCGTCACCTTCTACCGCGGCCTGAACGACCTGCCCGATTATAAAGAATATGGAATGAAAGGCCGAACCTATCGGTATTACAATGGCCCCGTTCAATATCCCTTCGGTTATGGCCTTAGTTATGTTTCTTTTGATTATACCTGGCAATCTCAACCTAAAAAAAGCTACACCCTAAAAGATTCCATTAACTTTTCCATAACCGTAGCCAATAAAGACGATATAGATGCAGATGAAGTAGTACAGGCTTATATCGAATACCCTAACCTGGAAAGAATGCCGCTGAAAGAATTAAAAACATTCCGACGCCTGCCCGTACCCGCACGCGATAGCCGGCTGCTGTCGCTTTCTATCCCCGTTACCGAACTGCAAAAATGGGACCTCGCCACCGGTAAATGGAAGTTGTATAAAGGGGAGTATAAATTAGTCCTCGGTAGTCATTCACGCGACGAAAAGCTAACGGCAGCATTCACCACTCACTAAACCGACAATCGAATCTTCTTTCTTTGCAGCACACCCGTCAGTAAAACGATCAGGAAGGCAAAAACCAGGGACTTTAACACACCGATACCACCTGTCCGCAACGCCGGCGGAAGCCGGTACTGCTCGCCCAGCATTTTGATAATGGCAAAATGAATATAGGGCAGCAGGTAACAGGTCAGCGTAATAGTGCCGGCCGGTTTGATCAGGCTATACCAGTTCTCCCGGCCACGGATATCCACTATAACCGCCAACAATACAAAAGAGGCGATACTGATAGCCGTACAGATCAATATCCATGAAGGCGTCACGCCCAGCTTGGCAATGCCTCCGATAGGACGCAGCGCAAACCCGGCCGCCAGCAGCAAAGGTACCCAAGCAGCCAGCCTCAGCAGGTTTTGCAGCACCTTGGCGCCACTCGTTGCACGCCGGTAATAAACTGTTACCATGATCCCCGCCATGCCGAACGCACACAGACCGCCACTGTCCTCGAACCAGAAATAAGGCCTGGAATGCAGCGTTTTCAGCCAGCCGGTATTCCAGGCGATCGACAAACCCAGAAAGAAAAGAAAGGCTACCGCGAGTGCCGGCAACCGGTCCCCAATATAAAAATAAAGCAGGGCGCAGACCAGGTAAACCCAGCCGATAAGCCCTAATATTCCATACCAGTGCGTTTTCATCCAAACAGGATGCTCCGCAGTTCCTCCTTTGTACACAAGGGCCAGGACCACCAAAGCAGTTATGCCAAAACCCCGGAACAGAGCCTTTCGCCCCCGCGACCAGTCCTCCGGATAAACCAGCCAGACGAAGAAGAAGGCGATCGTCATCAGCAGCATCCACCACCACCTGGATAAAAGCGCCGGGCCTGTGGTATATTCTTCGTAATTGACAATAAAAACGCCCATGACCAGCAGGGCAAAACCCCGGCGCAAAATATGCCAAAACGTATCTTTCCTCGACATCCCCTTTTCGTGGCCATACCTTATCGCCAGCGGAATGGAAAGGCCTACGATAAAAAGAAAGGCCGGAAACACCGTGTCCGCCAGCCCCAGCCGGTCCTGCCCCTCTTCGGCATGTTCCAGCCAGGCCGGCACACGCCCATCCAGGATAAGATCGTTGACAAATATCATCAGCAACATGGTGATAGCTCTGAAGGCATCGATAGAAGCCAGCCGGCGGCGTAAAAGAGTCATAAGAGTTGTTTTAAACAGTAATAACGATCTTCAGGCCTATCAAATGGACGCGACCGACCCGCCATCCACGCGCAGATTGGTGCCGGTAATAAAGGAAGCCTGCTCGCTGGCAAGAAAGGCAATAGCTGCGCCAACTTCTTCGATCCGACCTGCACGTCTCAGCTCGATATGCGGCCTCTTCTCTACCAGGAACTGTTGTAGCGCTTCCTTTGGCGAGCTGCCCTGTTTGGCTGCAATGCCTTTGAGCATGTCTTCTACCAAAGGCGTATAAATAAAGGCCGGCGAAACAGTATTGACAAGGATATTGTATTGCCCAAGAGACTTGGACAGGCTCTTGCTGAAATTAATGATGGCAGCCTTGGTAAGATTATAAGGTGTCATATCCGGGTCAGGTTGTAACCCATTTTCCGAAGAAATATTTATAATACGCCCCCATTTCTTAGCCTTCATTACCGGCAACACGGCTTTTACCAGCCGCACCATCGACACGACGTTCAAGTCGTAAACCCTGGAGTATATCTCGGTGGAAATATCTTCAAAAGCGCCTATCTCACCGACAGCGCCGGCATTGTTGACAAGGATATCGATGCCGCCAAGTAAAGACTGTACTTCATCGATAAGCCGGTCTACATCGGCCTGGGAAGTGACATCGGCCGAAACGGCCAGCACCCGGTGACCGGTCTTCGACTCTATCTCCACTGCCGTCTTCTTCAGTTCTTCAGCATTCCGCGAACAGATGGCTACTTTGGCACGGGCTTCGGATAAAGACAGGGCGGCTGCCGCGCCAATGCCCTTGCTGCCGCCGGTGACAAGAGCCGTCTTACCTGAAAGTGATAAAGTCATACCTCTTATTTTAATTGTCTGTTAAAGAAATTTCTTCCAGTAAAATAACCAGTCGATCATCCTGCTTGTATATCCATATTCATTATCGAACCAGGCGATAACCTTTACCTGCCGACCGACAACGGACGTAAGCGTTGCATCGATGACACAGCTGTGCGTATTCCCCTTTATGTCGAGGGATACCAGCGGCTCTTCCGTATAATCGAGAATGCCTTTGTACTCCTGTTTTGCCGCACTGCTGAACAAGGCATTTATCTCCTGGACAGAAGTCCCGGACTTCAGCTGCACGGTGAAATCTGCCATCGCACCATTGGCGACAGGAACCCGCGTGGAGACTGTTCCGATACGATCCTTCAATGCGGGCAACAACCTTTCCAGCGAAGCGGCAAGATCTATCTCGACGGGGATAATGGATTCCGCAGCTGCCCGGCCCCGTCGAAATTGTTTATGCGGTGCGTCCACCAATTCCTGCCTTGACGTATAAGAATGGAGAATATTGACCTGGACAGATTCGATCCCGATCTGGTTCAGCAGATAGAGAATATGCGTAGAACAATTGGTCATGCAGCCGCCGGGAGAAATGATGGTGCTGGCCGCAGACAATACATCCTGGTTAAATCCATATATCAGCAGCGGTATGTCCGGCGTACCGGTCGTCGACAACAATACCTTTTTCGCTCCGGCCAACTGGTGAAGCTCCGCCCCCTCTCCGCTGGAAAAACGCCCCGAACACTCCAGCACGATGTCAACTTCCAGCTCCTTCCAGGGAAGCTTCGAAGGATTCTCCTGCCGAAAGACCCGAAACTTCCGGTCGTGTACCGAAAACTGGCCGTCTGCATAAACAACAGGGAATGGCAGGGTTCCGTATATAGAATCATATCGCAGCAAATACGCCAGGTTATCCGTGTCCATAATATCATTGACGGCAACCAGCTCAACCCCATCCAGCTCAAACAGCCTCCTGGTCAAAAGCCGGCCGATACGCCCCATTCCATTTATCGCTACGCGCATGTATGAAAATATTGAATGAAGCGCAAATATCGGAAATAAATACAGAAGGGCCCTTTCAGGCCCTTCTGTGGGTGCTGCTTCTACAAACAGAATATTCAACACACCGCGAAATCCGCTACTCGAATAAGCAGCATCTGTAGTAATTCGTACGACGAAGACTCTGAAAAAAAATATACATGAAAACACATACCTATTGTTAGTATAATTTGTCGGAAATTTGCAGATTGATTGCTCATCGATATCACCGTAGTATTCACTTTCGTTTCCGTTATACCGTATATCATCACCTGAAGAATATCTATCAGAAACTGGGCGTGGAATACAAATCACAGCTCATTTCCGGGATTCTTCAGAAAACGATATAATCAACCTCTACATTTATGCAAGAGCCCTTGATCAACATCCTGGTTATCGATGAGATCCCTCTTATTTCGGTCGGATTACAGGAAGTATTTCGCTCCATTCATCCTGCCATCCGGGTAGAATATACAGATAATGTTTTTAGAGCCCTGTCTTCCCGGGAATACGAAAGCCGGCGCTTTCACCTGGTCATCCTCGGTTCGGATGAAGAGAGGTCTTCCGATAACCTCCTGTTCCATGCCATCGAATTGAAAAAACGATTTGCCGGCAGCCGGGTCATGGTTTACACCGACCAGTACGACCCCGGGCTCATCGCCAAAACAACTGAGGGAATCATCGACGCCTGCATACATAAGCACGAACCCGGCGAAGAAATACGAAAAGCCTATACCCGTCTCTCAGCAGGAGAAACATATATTTCTTCTATTTTCGACACATTGTACTACTCCTACAAGTTAAACGGGTAAAGCTTCCTATACCCCGTTTTATTTCCCTTGCCAGTTAAAGAAATAATAGCTATCTACGGTAATTTTAATATATTTGTAATTGTCGCGGGCCCTTGCAACTAATTTCTGTATTAAGCTATACCTCATTAATCATGCCCTCTGTATCAAACCACAAGGCCACGCCACTGGACAGAATCCTCGTTATTGATGATTTGCCCCTCATTCCCCTTGCTTTTCAGGAAGTATTCCGGACGGTCAATCCCTCGACCCTCGTAGAGTATTCTGAAAATATATTCACCGCTCTGTCTGCGAAAGCATGGGCGAATACCGTTTTTGACCTCGTCATCACCGGGTCGCTCCAGGACAATTATTCAGCCAACCTCCAGCAGGCGGTCACAGAATTGCGGAAAAGATTCGGCCAGCCACTGATCATGATCTATTCCAGCGCCTACGATCCCATCATCATCGAAAAAATGTCCCCTACAGGCATCGACGCCTATGTCCACAAATACGAATCCATCCAGGAGATCCGGCGCGCTTACGAACAACTGTCGCAAGGAGAAACCTATGTTTCCAGCATCTTCCATACCTTGTATTATGAGTATGGGCATGGCGTAAGAAAATGATCCGCACCCACCCAACTATTAATCTTATCTTCTTCAGCGCCACTCCCTGGCCTGAAACCTTTCTTCACTCCCGGCAGCTGCACGAAGCCCTCCACTACAATCAAATGACCATGTCCACATCAACATCTCCTTCGCCCGCGTCCACGACTAACAACCCTTGCCGGGACCATTTCGATCCATGACCCAATACCCTATCCGGGCAAAATAAAAAACCGGATTCGCCCTGGGAAATTCCCCTAGTCCGAACCCGGTCTGTAAAAAGCTATATGAAAAAGCTTATTTCTTCGTTGCAGTATCCTTCTTAGTTGTGTCAGTAGCCATCTTAGTGGAATCAGTAACCATCTTAGTGGAATCAGTGGTCATCTTAGTAGAATCCTTAACAACAGTAGAATCTTTAGTAGATTCAGTGCTGGCGCTGTTGTTACATGCTGCAAATGCACCGATAGCTAATACGAACAGGAACTTTTTCATTTGTGATTGTTTTTGCGTTAATTGAACGGTTTCGTGATTAATACCAACCCCTGAAGAAAAGTAACCCTACTAAATCAGTCATTTTTACATATTATTTTTAACAATACATATATGGTTGTTTTCCATCTCCAACCAGGCTTTTTTATATTTTTACCCATAGTTTGGGTTACGAATCTTTAATTTGAGTATTAAATATTGCATTAGCGTGAGGACAGAGATCATCGAACAAAAGTTACTCGAAGGATTGGCGTTAAACGACAGGAAGGCCATCGAAGCCATTTATAAGCAGCATTATAACATGGTGTTATCCCTGATTCTTGGCAATAGTGGGTACCCCGACGATGCAAGAGACATTTTTCAGGAAGCCATGATCGTACTTTACGAAAAAGTCAGGTCCGGTTCCTTTGAACTAAATTGTCAGCTCAAGACCTACCTCTATTCCGTATGCCGCCGGTTATGGCTTAAGCGCCTGAACCAAATGAAAAGGCTTTCCCCTGAAGTAGAGAGCCTGGAACAAACGGTGCCGGTGGAGGAAGAGCTGGAAAAACATGAGCAACGCAACCAGGATTTTCTGGTAATGGAGCAGTCCCTCAATAACCTGGGGGAGCCCTGCCGCAGCCTCCTTAAGGCCTATTACCTGGAAAAGAAGAATATGGTCGAAATAGCAGGCGATTTCGGCTACACCAATGCGGACAATGCCAAGAATCAAAAGTATAAGTGCCTGATGCGGTTGAAAAAAATATTCAGTCAGTACAAAAATAAGTGCTAACCATGCAAGACACAGCCCTATTAGATGCCGTAGAACGCTATATCCGCGGAGAAATGCTCCCCGAGGAAAAAGTGTTTTTCGAGCATATCCGGGTCACCAACCCGGACGTCGACCAATTGGTGGTCGAACACACCCTCTTTCTTAGTCAATTCACCAAATATGGCGAGATAGACAGTCTTAAGTCACAGCTAAGGGAAGTCCATCAGCAGCTCATGCAGGACGGGCAGATCGAAGCAACCCGCCCGGCTAAAGTGGTGACCTTATGGACTAAATACAAACGCGTCATCGGCGTGGCTGCTTCCATTGCCGGTATTACCGCCCTGGGAATCAGCGGCCTTATTTCCCTGCTGTCCCCTAAGGTCAGTAAGGAGCATGTCGCATTACTGGACCGTCGTCTGCAAACGACCGATGCCAGGCTTAACAGTCTAACCAAACAGATTAATTCCGCGCCCCCCATAGAAGCAGCCACATTCAAATCCGGTGGCACAGGTTTTCTTATCGACGGAAAAGGTTATCTCGTGACCAATGCACATGTAGTAAAAAATTCGACCCTGGTGCATGTACAGAACAAATTCGGTGAGTATACAGCAAGGATCATCCAATTTGACAAACAAGCCGATCTGGCCTTGCTGAAGATAGAAGATACTTCTTTCCGTACTTATTCCAGCCTGCCCTATAGCATCAACAAGACCGGTGCCGAGCTCGGTGAGGAACTATTCACCCTTGGCTATCCCCGCGATGAGATTGTTTATAACAAAGGATATATGAGCGCAAAAACAGGTTTCCAGGGCGATACCCTGGCCTGCCAGATCACCATAGCTGCCAATCCGGGTAATAGCGGTACCCCCGTTCTTAACAACGACGGCGAAGTCATCGGCATTGTCAGCTCCAGCCAGCAAAATGCACAGGGTGTCGTTTTTGCCGTACGATCTAAAAATCTCTTCCGTGCCATAGATGCCATGAAGTCCGATAGCACCCTGCTCAAATCGGATAGCAGCCTTAGCCGCCTGCATTTACCGCTCAACTCCTCTATCAAAGGACTCGACAGGAAACAACAGATCAAACGAATAGAAGATTGCATCTTCATCGTAAAAAGCAACTAAATAAAAGGCCCGGCTCAACCGCTTAAAAGGAGAGCCGGCCTTTACATTTCAATTATTTATTTCCATAAATTCGACGGATACTCGCCTTTCGCGATCAGCGCATTCAGACTGGCCTGTACCTCCGGCGCATCTTCTTTATACGTGACCCCGAACCATTGAGCGTCAGTAGGGATGACCTTGATATTCCCCTTTCCTTCTTTGATCAATTTATCCCCAATGATAGGAATGAAGAACTCGGCCTTGGGATTGTTTCCCTGTTCTTTCAGGAACTCGGCAAACAACTTTTCCGTATATGTAAACACTGAAGGATCAAAACCCCAGAAGTTCATAGACACTTTCGAATCAAACGGCACTTCAAACTTTTTATCCCCTTCTTCATACGTGATCTTATCTCCATCCCGGTAGATCTTGGTCCGTTCAGCTATGGAAATTAAATTCCCATTGGCGTCTACCTGGCAAACACCCCTGCTCACTGTTCCGTTGTCAGAAAGCGTCTTGGCCAGTTCATAACCGATAATACAATACAGCTCATCACTTACCTCTTTTGTCAGAAAACCATAGGCTTTCTCAAAAGCATCCCGGCCATAAAAATCATCTGCATTGATAACAGCAAAAGGCTCCTTCACAGCATCCTTCGCGCAAAGGACGGCATGGGCCGTTCCCCAGGGTTTAGTCCGCTCAGCAGGCACCGCATAGTCCCCCGTAAAAGCATGCAGGTCCTGGTATACATAATCGGTAGCCACTTTACCTTTCAGCTTCGGCTCGAAGATATTCTTAAAATCGTCGGCAAAATCCTTACGGATAATGAACACTACCTTTGTAAATCCGGCCCGGATGGCATCGTAAATGCTATAATCCATGATCGTTTCCCCACTGGGGCCGAAACCTTGTATCTGTTTCATACTGCCATATCGTGAAGCCATACCGGCCGCCAATATCAAAAGGGTTGGTTGCATTATCGTAATTTTAATTTTAGGACACGAAAATAAAAAATTACTGTGGATTATCCATCCTTTGTACAGCACCTGGAAAAAAAGGAATTTAACGCACAGGACCTCTGCGTAGACGTCCTGCGCCTGGACAAGCTCCATCCCGTCGTATCCGGCAACAAATGGTTCAAGCTCAAAGGCCACCTGCGGCAGGCCCTGTTATCCCCCGGTCACCCGATCCTCACCTTCGGAGGTCCCTGGTCCAATCATCTTGTCGCCACCGCCTTTTCCGCCAAACAGCTGGGTCTGCAGGCCATAGGGGTCATTCGTGGCGAACGTCCCCCGAAACTCTCTGCCACACTGGAAGCGGCTATTACATACGGAATGTCTCTGGTATTCATCTCCCGCGAAGAATATACCCGCAAAGAGCAGCCCGACTTCCTCCGGCGGTTGACGGCATTATATCCCGAACAGCTGCCCGTTTTTCACTCCGGCGTTTATATTATCCCGGAAGGCGGCGGCGGAGAGGCCGGTATCCTCGGCAGCGAAGACATCCTCCGGGGAATTGATACGGCAAATTATACCCATATCCTCTGTGCCATCGGCACAGGTACCACTTTTATCGGCCTCGTTCGCGCTACAGCGCCCGGTCAGATGGTCATCGGAGTGCCCGTACTGAAAGGTTTTACTACGTTGGACACCATCGATCGGGAAAATAGGCTCACCGCGGAATTACAAAGCCGTTGCCGCCTTCTTCCCGGTTTTCATTTCGGGGGTTACGCCCGTCATCCACAACAACTATTGGATTTTATGAACCGCTTTTATCGGGAAACAGGTATTCCTTCCGATATTGTCTATACCGGAAAATTATTTTATGCACTGGAACATAGTATTTCCCATTCCCTTTTTCCCGCTCAATCCCGTTTATTAATCATCCACAGCGGTGGATTACAGGGCAATCAATCCCTTCCCTCCGGCAAATTGGATTTTTAGGCCCGGATTTTGGTACATTTGCCCAAGACTCGTTACACCACTTATGCATAGGACGGTAGGCTTTTTGCTGATTAGTATTTTTTTTACAACCTTCCTACAGGCGCAGGATACCCTTCCCCACTTTTCTGCCACCGCCCGTGGGCCAGGCAAGATCCTCATCAGCTGGCACAACAATTTTTCCGTCGTCTCCCAGATTAGTATCCAACGTTCAACGGACAGCACGAAGAATTTTACTACCCTGATAACCGTACCGGACCCTAAATTGCCCGAAAACGGCGCCATGGACAGCAAGGCCCCGCACCCTAATTTCTATTACAGGTTATTTATCGTACTGGACAACGGAAAATATCTCTTTACCCCTTCCCGGCGCCCGCGATCCAACACCGGAGAAAATGCAGCCGCTGCCAAAGGCGAGGATGACGAAGCTACCCTTTCGAAAATGGCAGGGACCCGTATACTATATATCGATCCGGCAACAAACAGGGAAAAAGCCCGGATCAAAAGTCCGGCGACCATACATAACCAGCAGGAAGTCGAACTGTCAAACACCGTATTTGTCCGTAAAGGAGATAGCCTTTTAGGCCAATTATCCGGCAGCCGGATACAGTCTTTCCGGGATTCTCTACTGAAAAAAACAAAGGATACCCTCGTATTCATCGACGGGGATACCCTCCAGATCAAGCCCTTTATTCCTAAAGAAGTATATAAGACTTCCTCCTATGTGTTTACCGGTAAATACGGGAATATTCATGTTTCCCTGTCCGACGCGGCCCAAAGACATTATACTATAAAATTCTACGACGATAGCGACAAATTGCTTTTTGAACTTTCAGAGATCAGAGACCCATCTCTTATTGTCGATAAAACAAACTTCCATCATTCCGGCTGGTTCCGGTTTGAGCTGTACGATAGCGATCAGCTAAAAGAAAAAAATAAGTTTTTTATTCCAAAAGATTTTTAACAGACCGGGCTTCAATACCCCCAACCAGTTCCACGCCAAACACCACCTCAAAATGGCGCTTCCACTTTGTCTTTACTTCCTCCAGCGAGACAGGATATCCCAGCTCCTTTTCCAATGAAGTAGCTTCTTTATCCGCAATACCACAAGGAATAATGTCCCCGAAATAAGAAAGGTCCGTAGTGACATTAAAAGCAAACCCATGCATCGTCACCCATCGGCTGCAGCGAACCCCTATCGCACATATCTTCCGGGCCCTGCCTTTGTCGTCCGGCCCGATCCAAACTCCGGTCTCACCCGGTGACCGCTCTCCCCGGATACCATAATCGGCCAATACCCGGATACTCACCTCTTCCAGGTCACGCAGGTAACGACCGATATCCGTGTAAAACTTTTCGAGATCGAGAATGGGATATCCGACGAGTTGCCCCGGCCCATGAAAAGTAATGTCACCACCCCTGTTCGCCCGGAAGAACTGTACCCCCTTTGCCTGCATTTGCTCATCTCCAATCAACACATTCCCCATATGCCCACTCTTGCCCAGGGTATAAACAGGCGGATGCTCGACAAACAACAGGTAATGCGTAGTAGCCGGCCCATCCCCGGATGCACCAGCGCCGTCCGCAGCCACCCTTTCCCGGGCCTCTGTCTTAATCCGCACATTTTCCTTTAATAAAACTTCCTGGTAGTCCCAGGCGGCCTGGTAGTCCATTTGCCCCAGGTCTTTATAAACGACTTTTTGCATAAGCGACCTGTAAAGGTACGATTTAGTACCTTTGCACAAATTTCTAAGCCGGACCCGGGGTCCGCGTAAAAATTTATATTATGCCCAAGGGACAGGAGCAGGATAAGGAGCTGGATGAAAACCCGTTAACCGACGGGTCCGAGGAGTTGTACGAAAGAATGAACCTGAAAGTGGATAAAGGTCAGGAGCCCATACGCATCGATAAATTCCTGGTCCAGCGAATAGAAAACGCCTCCCGCAACAAGATCCAGAAAGCATTGGAAGCCGGCATGGTGCTGGTCAATAACAAACAGGTACAGCCCAATTACAAGATCAGACCCCTGGATGAGATCATAATGTATTCCGATAAGGAAGCACCCGGGGAAGAGATCATCCCGGAAGAAATGCCCCTCAATATCCGCTATGAGGACGAAGAGGTGATGATCATCAACAAACGCCCGGGGCTGGTGGTTCATCCGGCCAGCGGCAACTATTCAGGCACCCTGATCAATGGTGTCGCCTGGTACCTCCGGCAAAAGAACAAATCCATCAACGAACAAACCCTGCCCCGCTTTGGCCTGGTGCATCGCATCGACAAGAATACCAGCGGACTGATGGTCCTCGCCAAAACCGAAAAAGCCGTCCGCAGCCTGGCCAAACAATTCTTCGACCATACCGTCAAACGACAATATATGGCCCTGGTATGGGGCGATCTGGCAGAAGACGCAGGCACCATCGTGGCTCACGTCGGCCGTCACCAACGCTTTCGCAAGCTGTTTGATGCCTATCCCGAAGGCGAACACGGGAAAGAAGCCATCACCCATTATAAGGTATTAGAACGCTTTGGTTATGTCACACTGGTACAATGTATACTGGAGACAGGACGTACCCACCAGATACGCGTACACATGCAACACATCGGTCATCCCCTGTTTAATGATGACACCTATGGCGGTGATAAGATTGTAAAAGGGACCGTATTCAATAAATACCGGCAGTTTGTAGACAATTGCTTTGCCATTTGCCCGCGGCACGCCCTCCATGCTAAAACGATTGGGTTTACCCATCCCGCAACGGGAAAAGAAATGCTCTTCGAAAGCGAGCTGCCCGATGATATTCGAGAGGTCATCGCTAAATGGCGGGCCTATACCACCACCCGGCTTTAGCGCCTTCACCGGCCAGCTATTTCGGAAAACTCATCTTATAATCCACATTGATCTTCCCTTTGGAAATATCATCGAGTTTCCCTTTCAGCAACTTTTTCTTCAGTGGTTTCAGATAGTCAATGAATAATTTCCCTTCAATGTGATCGTATTCATGCAGGACAACCCGGGCTGTAATCCCATTGAAAGTCGCCGTATGCGGCTCAAAATTCTCATCTACATATTCCAACGTCACTTCTTCACTCCGAAAAACATCCTCCCTGATCTTTGGAATACTAAGACATCCCTCGTTATACGCCCATTCCTCTCCATTCAATTCAACAACATGCGCATTGATAAACACTTGTTTTATCCCTGGCCCATCGGGATATTTATCCTTTTCGTCCTCTTCCAGGTTGGTAAATATCTGCTGGGAATCCACTATAAAAAGCCGGATATCACGGTTGATCTGCGGTGCCGCCAGCCCTACTCCATTGCTGGAATACATCGTCTCCCACATATCCTCTATCAGTTTGGCAAGATTCGGATATTCGGGAGTAATATCTTTACTCACCGCCCGGAGGATAGGTGTGCCATAAGCAACGATAGGTAAAATCATGTTACTACAATTTTTCGAAAAATAATTTTATTGATTCGCCCTTCCCAAATATTCCTGTAATAAGATGGTAGCGGCAATTTTATCCACCAGCGCCTTGTTCCGCCGCTGTTTCTTCTTCAACCCCATGTCGATCATCGCCCGCGACGCCATTTTGGACGTATAACGCTCGTCCACCGGTTTCAGGGGGATGGCCGGGAACTCCTTCTGCAACCGTACCATGATCTGCCTGACCAGCGGCGTAGCATGCGTATCGCTGTCATCCCAGTTCTTCGGCTCCCCGATGAGGATCAGTTCCACGGGCTCTTTCTTGAAATACTCCTTCAGAAAAGCGATCAGCTTCGGCGATTCTATCGTCATCAACCCCGTTGCAATGATCTGCAGGGGATCGGTAACGGCCAGGCCGGTACGTTTAAGACCATAATCTATCGCCATGATACGGGCCATACTCTATTCAACTATTATGTTTCAGGAATTCCTCGGGCGTACACACCGGCAGCACCGGTATAGCCGCTTTTGGCAGGTCGTTGTTCCGGGTGATAAAATAATCCAGCTTATGATGCAAAGCTGTATAATAAGATAAGGCATCTTCCATATTGCTCATCTTCGAATGCAAGGCATTCACCGTGATTTCGTGTCCCGTATCGATAACCTGCACCTCGGCAAGCAGGGCCAGCAATAGCTCCTTCGCCTGTTCTGCCCCATAAGCCTCCACCAGCCGTTGACACATGACCTGTACAACCGCCGGTGTTATATAGGCCTGTACCCGGCCCCTTACAGCCCACTCCATCAGCTGCCGCGTCGCCGGGTAGCTCTCGCGCTTCAGGGTAAAGTCCAACAAAATATTGGCATCCAAAAAGATCCTAAAAGCCATGTTTTACCTCCTTACCTTTCACCGCCGGGGCGGCGCCCACCCCCACCCCACTCTCCGGCCCCTCCAGTTGATCCACCATATCCAATATATTCTGCCGCTGCACCGGTCTGGTCACCTGCCGGAAATAGCTCTCCACCAGTTCGGAGACACTCATCCCCTTACCGGCCGCATATGCCTTCATCGCCTCCAATAAGGCGCCGTCAATAGTAAGATTTAATCTTTCCTTCATTCGGGGAGCAAATATACGCACATTTTTAATTAATGCGCATAGAAATGTAAATAAGGATCAACCATAAAAAGATCAGTAATTACAAACACTGCAAAAACCACACTTGCGATGCCATTAGCCGTCATAAAAGCGAGGTTGACCCGGCTCAAGTCATTGTGTCTCACAACCCTATGCTGATAAATAAGCATTCCCATAAAGATCGCTACTCCCACCCAGTACCACCACCCAAAAAAACCATTTAGCCCGGCAACGACCACACAAAGGGCGCTCAGTACATGCAACAACTCTGATACTCGCAATGCCTTTATCTTGCCCAGCCACGAAGGCATGGAATAAAGTTGCTGGGATTTGTCAAATTCCTCATCCTGCAGGGCGTAGATAATATCAAACCCGCTGACCCAAAAAACAACAGCGAAAGAAAAAAGCAGCGGTAATACAGCAAAGTGTCCGACAACAGCCAGATAGGCACCTATCGGGGCCAACGACAAACCAATGCCAAGCACAAGATGGCATAGAGGTGTGAACCGCTTTGTATAACTATACCCCAATACAACGGCTAAGGCAACAAAAGAAAGCCCAAAGCATAACGGGTTGATAAACCAGGTGCAAACAACAAACGCGATACAATTGAAAATGACAAAACGCAACGCGCTGTTTTTCGAAATAATCCCTTTAGGTATCTCACGGATAGCCGTACGCGGATTCAATGCATCGAACTTTTCATCCAGCCAGCGATTAAAAGCCATAGCAGCACTTCGGGCAAATATCATACAGAGCAGGACAAGCACGAATGTCGACAACAGCTCCGGATTACTAAACTCCGAATGGCCCCAGCCTATTGACCGGTTCAGATTCCATTGCCCAACCCCATGCGCAGGCCGTAATACCCCCAGAAAAAACCCGATCATCGCAAACGGCATCGCAAAAATGGTGTGCGAGAACTTCACCAGGCTCAGATAATTCTTAACTGTACTCATAGTTTTGTTTTGTTCACCAGTATTATCTGGCTGTTTTGTACCGATGCCTGCGGCATCTAGCAGGGCCTATGATTGGCCTTCGGCCGGCCGGCCAGCTCCCACAACACAATCCCCGCCGCTATCGAAATATTCAACGAATGTTTCATCCCCCATTGCGGTATCTCCACACTCCCATCACACAATGCCAGCGCCTCCTCTCCTACCCCCGTCACCTCATTTCCAAACACAACAGCCAGTGGCCCCGAATGCTTAACAGCAAACTCCTGTAAAAGAAGACTCCCCGCCGTCTGCTCCACCGCAAATACATTATACCCTTCTTCCTTCAAGGCCCGCACCGCTTCCGCCGTAGTCGCAAAATACTTCCATTCCACCGTCTCCGTCGCCCCCAGCGCCGTCTTGTGAATGTCCCGGTGCGGAGGTTTCGGGGTATAACCGCAAAGATAGATGCCCTTGACCAAAAATGCATCCGCCGTCCGGAACACGCTCCCGACATTATGCATACTGCGGATATTGTCCAGCACTACGACTACCGGAGTCTTCTCCGACTGCCGGAATTCATTCACTGATTTCCGGTTCAATTCGTCCATCCCCAGTTTGCGCATGCGTAAAGATATTACCGTTTGTACTTTTATACGCCGCTTTCCCGATTTTATTTGCCTTTTCCACCCCCATGGGCGCCGTAGGACTGCCCGGTTTCCAGTTCATCCAGGACGAAATAGAATACAACACGCCCACGCACCACACCAACATGGATTCTTACAGCCACCTGCCCGCACCTCGCCCCGCAGGCCGCGGTGGCTTCTAAACATATAACACTCCTCATCAAAAGCCGGCTCCTCCATAGGGGTCGGCTTCTTTTTGCACAGGCCTCCTGCCAACAAGCACTTCACCAACGTGCACCTCTTTCGGCCTGCCAAACTTCTTTTTTTGAAGCTTTTCCTTTCCTCTATTTTTGCACTCTACTTCTTCTTGCTTCCCCAATCATATTAACAAACTATTCCGCTGCGATAGCAGCCGGACAGTATAAATTTTTGTCTATGAGAAAAAAGAATGATCAATTGTGGAAGGGAATCCTTAAAAACGTATTTGATGATCTGCTCCGTTTTATCTTTCCGGAGGCAGACAAGGTTTTTGATACCCAAAAAGGGTTCGAGTACCTGGACAAAGAGTTGAACGAACTGGCGCCCGAACCGGACATAGCTTCCAGCACGCGCTTCGTAGACAAGCTTGTCAAAGTGTATCGCCGGGATGGCAGGGAAGAATGGCTGCTAATCCACATCGAGGTTCAGGGCGCCACGAAAAAACGCGCGTTGTTCCCTGCACGTATGTTCCGGTATTTTTATTATGTATAATTATACATAATAAAAATTATGCAAAGCGGGATATTATGTAAACAATGGCGCTGTCTACATTTGATAATGAAGATTTTATCAGAGGAGTACTTTACATAATTTTTCAGATTTTAAGATTTGGCGAGCGTTTTAAGCCAACCCAGCAATTCCTCATCCTTTTGCCAGGTTGTTTTCCCTTCCACTACAATAGACGGATTCATTTTCTGCAGGGCCTCCATTTTCAGCTTGGCGCTTGCTCTGGCGTAAATCTCTGTTGTCGTCGTCGTCGTGTGGCCTAAAAAGTCGCGGATATATACCAGATTGATATTGGCCTCCAGCATGTGCATGGCCTTAGAGTGCCTTAAAGAGTGGCATCCAATATTCTCCGGGATACCAGCTGGGTCTTTGCCACGAGCCATTGCAGCATATTTTTTAACGATTGCCAATATGGCCATCCGCGATAGTTTATTGTTGTGGGCATTAGGGAACAGCGGATAAGCGCTGGCATACGGCTCAAGCAGGCTGTTCTCTTCCAGATAACGTAGAAGATTTCTAACCTGATTTTCCGATAAGGGTACGATCCTGGATTTGCTACCCTTTCCCTTTAGTTTCACCGTAGAAGTTGCGCCGTCGAACCTAAAATCAGCGGGTGTAAGGTCCGCCAGTTCCTGTACCCTGGCCGCGCTATCATATAGCAATCCCAACAAGGCCATGTCTCTTCGTCCCCTTTTGGTAGTTGTATCCGGCTGTTCAAGCAGGGATCTTATAGCTGTTGAAGTGAGGTAGGACATTTCCGGGGATTTGGCTTTTTTAAAACGGACGGACAGAATATCCTGCCACACATGCATGCCTTTTACATCCCTGTACTGGATAAATTTAAAGAACGAGTGTAGTGTAGATAGCCGTGCATTGCGAGTCGAGGCCTTACATCCGCGATCCTTTTCCAGCCATGCAAGAAAACCAATAACCCTACGTTTGTTTATGTCTTTTAAACACAGCTTGTCGAGTTGCAAGTCCTCTTCTTCTTTGATAAACCGGAGAAAAAGCACAAAAGTGGTGCTGTAGCTCTGAACTGTATTAGGTGATACGCCGCATTCGGCGGGCAGGTACCGGGTCAGATAGTCGGACAGGTACCTGGAAAAATCTGTTGGTTTCATAATGATTCGTTTAAAGTGATATCGTCTGACTCAAAAGCAGGAAACATATGACTGTACGCGTTACTGACCTTTTGAATGAGGTCTGGGTACATGGCTGCCGTGAGCCGAACGTATTGGTCAGTCGCCTGAACAGACTGATGTCCTATATAGGTGGAAAGAATAGGCAGGGAATAATAAAGGTCCATACCCGATTCCGACATTTTCACCAAGGCATCGACGCAGAAGGTATGTCGAAGATCATGCAGACGGGGGCCGTGCCCCCTCCCCTTGTGAGAGACTCCTGCCTTATAAAGCGCTCTACGGAAGTGGGCATATATTGTCGTTGCCGCGCACTTCGTTCCATTGAGGGCGGTAAAAAAATAGTTATTCCCGCCGCAATCGATCATTTGACGCTGTTTGTAGGCAAAAAGATCCCGGCACACCTCTATAGCCGAACCCGATAAGGGCACGATGCGGTCACGGCCATTTTTAGATGATGAGGCCCTTATAAACAGGTATTCCTTATCCAGGCACACGTCGCGGTTTCTGAGCTGAAGGGCTTCTCCTAATCGCAGCCCGGTCCCATAAAGTATCCTCAAAAGCGCCGGTAGGGCGCATAGCTGGCCATCCATGTGGTTGTTCTTCTGGAACAGTTTATCACTTGCCTGGAACAAAGCCGCAAGCTCTTCTTTGGTATAGATGTGTGGGGCAAAGGTGGATTTGGCTCTGGGTAGCCGGGGCATATAGGAATCGTATCCACTGATCTGTAACCAGGAAGAAAATTTCCGGAGGACGGAGATCCGGTAGTACCGGTTCTTGCTGCTCTCATTCGGTATTGGCGCGCTCCACCTTTCAAACAACTCCCGGGAGATACCTTCGGCTATGCCCTTTTGACCAGCCATCAGCAGATTAAATTTTTCGAGCGTAAGTTCTTCGCTCTTCATTTTATATCCCTGACTGTGTTTGTAGTCTATATACTGCCTGATAAGACTGGTATAGGCCCCGTGTTTTATCGTCTTGGTCTTCATAACGTATACAAGTTTTTATAAAATGAGGCAGATACACCGGGCACGTCCAGCACACACTGCTTTAGTTGTTTAAAATCGACCCTTAGATAATACCTGGTGGATTCTGTGGTGCTGTGACCCAGGATCTCGGCAATCACCGGAAGAGGCTCCCTTTCAGAAAGAAGATGTGTCGCCAGGCTGTTCCTAAGGCTGTGTAACCCCCGTTTTCTTTCCTCATAACTTATATCTGCTTTTTCCATACACTCGGTAATAGCTCTGTTCAAGGAAGACTTTGATAGCTGGCAATAGGGCGCAGTAGCGGTGAGGAACATAAGCGGTTCTTTGCTCTCCGGTCTACCGTATTTTAAATAATCTATGATGGCATTACCCACTTCTTCCGATAAAGGGAAGCTCACGTTTCGCTGGGTTTTTCGTTGTATCAGGGCGATACGATTATTCGGCCAATCGATGTTGCAGAACCGAAGACTGATAACGTCCGATAGTCGGAGGCCATACCTGGCAGCCAGAAGAATCATCGCATAATTTCGTTTGCCAACCGGACTTCCCCTGTCTATAGCGGCAATCAGTCGTTCTATTTCCTGAACGGAATATATAGAGGGTATTTTGGGCTGCCTGATCACCCGTGATTGCAGGATGGACATCCAGTATTGTTGCCTGTTGTCCAACAGTAATCGGTGGGAGCAAAGAAACTGAAGGAACACTCTCATCTCGGCAATGATCAGTCTGCGTCTGCCGTCATTATAGCGCTGCTCCAGCGTCAGTATAAATTGAACCATCTGCCTGACGCCAATCTCTTTTAGCGTTTTGCTGGATTGTTTTAGGTATTGGTAGAATATATTGAGGCACTTCCTATAATTTTCAATGGTGCCTTCCGAACGCTTGATCCCTTTTGAATACTCAATAAACGCGGCAAACGGCTCTCCTAATTTATCGGAAAAGGTGATTTCCGAGACCCGGATATGCTGCTTTAGCATCTCGCCTTTTTCCTGGTAATGGGATAGTACTTCGACACGGTGGAAGACTTCCTTCCAGGTCCGTTTCAGTTGATGATAGGCGACCTTGCCGAAGCGCTCTTCCAGAAAGGCTTCTCCCACAGAACGATCGTAGGCGGCAATGCCTAAACGGGACACATATATTTTCAACTGTTCCCAGGTTCTCAGGTAAGTTCGAATATAGCCTTCTTTATATTTTTTGGCACGAAGGAGTTGTGTGGCCCTGGCCACAAGCCAAGACAATTGGCGCTTTTTTTCCATAATCATTTATTTAGGTGTCATAGAATCACCCAAGGTAAAAGATTATGTAAGGTTATTATGTAAAGTGAAGAAGGTGGGGATACAGAAAATGACTCGATTGTGTCACAGGAGATTATTGCAGTTTACATAATATCCCGCTTTGCATAATTTTTACCG
>WNFM01008869.1_pt1 | contig 91607 bp, 82 predicted proteins | sample 5400271 | NCBI WGS metagenome assembly WNFM01 (sample SAMN13153352, study PRJNA577476) | soil metagenome | isolation source: 60 cm saprolite on Douglas fir-dominated hillslope | place: USA:California | collected 2013-09-17
CAAGAAAATCAATGTGAACCTGTATTCGGTTGGCGTTGCATATCGCTTCTGATCGACGCTTCGTGTCAACAGGACGCCCCGGGAATCCCGGGGCGTTTTGTTATGCCTGTTCACCATGCGCCGCGTTCCAAAGCACAAAGGGGGCGTGGCTCGAATCGCATTTACTTAAGCCCGAAACCAATGCATGACGAGGTCCATAGCGGCCTGTAGCCCGGAGGCAGCGCAGTGTATTCCGGGGCGTCCGCGATGTTGGTGATCAGCGAGGCCGACCTTATGCTGATGCGGCGCCTTGACGAGTTGCATCTGCAGCACCCCTTCATGGGCGCCCGAATGCTGCGCCGCATGCTGGCCCAGGAAGGCATCTCGGTTGACCGGCGCCATATCGGCACGCTGATGAAGCCGATCGACATTGAAGCCATAGCCCGCAAGTCCGGGACCAGCCAAGCCCGTCCGGGCCACAAGATCTACCCCTACCTGCTGCGCAACGTTTCCATCACCCGCGCCAACCAGGTTTGGGCGCTCGACACCACCTCACCACCTATATCCCGATGGCGCAAGGCTTCGTGTACCTGACGGCGGTGGTTGATGTCGCCAGCCGCCGGGTGCTCGCGCACAAGCTGGCGACAACCCTGGAAGCGCATCATGCGGTGGGGAGCAGGCATTTACGCGCTATGGCACGCCCGAGATCGTCAATACCGGCCAGGGCAGCCAGTTCACGGCGACCGAGTTTGTTGAGGTGGTCGCCAAGTGCGGCGCCGCACTCAGCATGGATGGGAAAGAGGCGTGGCGGGACAATGTGTTCGTGGAGCGGTTGTGGCGCACCGTAAAGTACGAGCGGGTTTACTTGAAGGCGTATGACACGGTCAGCGTGGCGCGCACCGACATCGCCGAGTACCTGAACTGGCTCAATCTTGAGCGCGCGCATTCCAGCGTTGGCGACCCGACGCCGGATCAGGCGTATTGGCAGATGTTGCCGGCAATTGCGCGGGCAGCATAGAATGATTTTACCGACGCGCCCCGACGCATCGCTATCCGCCCGGACTTCCACTTAAGAAATCGGGAAAACTGTTCAGACAAACGGAGCCACTTCACTACCTAGCTGGGATGAGCATGCTGGTGAAGCCGGAAAACGCATGGGCACGCTGTGATGGCCTCTCGATGCTTCGCGGAACGCCGCAGGCGTAGTTCCGGTGTGTTTGCGAAATAGTGTGGTTAAGTGACTCTGACAGGAACACCCTACTTCAAGCGCAATATCCGCAATGCTCTGATCACCCGATGTCAGCAGGCTCATTGCCCGCTTGATCCGACAACGAATCACGTACTGGCGCGGCGTAAGTCCGGTGGTGTATTTAAAATTGCGACCGAAGAAGAATGGCGGCAAGTCCACGACCGTTGCGATCTGTACCCAATCGAGCTTGGAATCCAGATTGTTGTTGATAAATTTTACCGTGCGGCGCAAACATTCCCGCGACAACCCCGGAACACGGTCATTCGCCTCATTGCTGGATGCGCTGTCTGAATGTCGCAAACAGGTGACGATAGCTTGTGCCATCTGGTAAGTATTGCGTTCGTTCCATTCGTTGCGAGTTACGCATTCCAGCAAATAGGCTTTCAGAATACCGAGTGACTTTTCTACACGCGCCTCGACATGCATGAGGGGCATAGCCTGAATCTGAGCGTTATGCATTACGATCAGAGGGTCATGGTTTTTGACGTCTTGGTACCTAGCCGGTAGAAAATTGGGCGACATCGTGGATGCACTCTGCTTCTTGACGAAGGCGGGCCTGCTCATGTCTTGATCCTGTTGAATGGTTTTCGTTGCATGTAGTCCGTTGTCGGAATCGATCAGCAGCGTCACTTCGAAATGAGATGGGAACGAAGAAAGTGTGCGCCGCCGCATTTTGAGAAACTAGAACGTAGGTGCTGAAAAACTAGAACATATGTGCTGAACAAAGGCGCGATGGTGTGCATCCGTTCGCGAGTTGGCCCATTTAAGGAACACTTTCCACACGACTGTGCGCTTACCAATTAATAAGTCAGCGCCGTCCCGCTGGAAAACGTCAAAGGCGCCTTTTGTTTTGTCACCAACAAAGTAGAGTTCGACAACGAGCCGTTCGTGGAACTTCTCAAAAAGCTGATGCACCTTCGCGAGAAGTAGCCGCACTTGGTACTCAATGGCTTGCCCGCGCACATGACGAAGGCCGCCAAGGTTGATGTCGCTTCTACCAAGGGCCGATTGACGTTGTATTTTCTGCGGGGCTGGTCGCCTAAGCTGCATCCGGGTGAGTTGGTGCTGGGCCATGCCAAACACACCGACAATGCACGCAGGCCAATGCAAAAGGGCAGAAACTTGCTTAATCGCCTTCATGCCTGAGAAGACGTTTTCTGCCTTCAACATGCGTTCTCCCGATACGGCTACTGACGAAAGGTTGCCGAGTTTCGGACGGATCCCGATGCGGCCTTCAGCAATAGTTACTGTACCAAGCGCTCCAGAAACCGGAATTGGAAAAACATTGAATTTGATTGTATGTACCAACAAGAAACACGGGGCTTTGGCCTAACGAAGGGTGATTGCTGCGGATCCACCAAAAAAAATCCGCCCAAGTGAGGACATGAAATCGATAGCTCCATGCGGCGACTAATGTGGGACGAGTCGAGTGTTCCATACGGACGATAGGCTCTGGAATGACGATTGCGGACAAATTAATTGATAATGACGGCCATACATTCACGTCTGACACCGGTACGCAGTGATTGCGGCAATTCGAGTTGGTATCGTGAAATTTTTCGTCCAAAGGGATGGTCACGGGGCATGGCCATGGCGTGCAATGCCATTCGCGCCATTGTGGTGTTTCGCCCTTGGATTTGTGCATTGCGGCCCCTGAGTTTCTGGTCGAGGACGTCAGATCGTAGCGAGAGGTGGCGCTATGGACGCAGTTAAAGCGTTTCATTGAGTGGATGGGGCAAAATTGAGGCGATAACTAGACAAATGAAACAAGGAATTGAAAGACCAAAAGAAAGGGGGCGTTCATATTAGATTTCGTTAAAGTGCAATTGGAGCATCTATGAAATTGAACTATCGCAATACCGTCGTGCCGCTTATGGCCACGCTCACGTTGCTAGCTATGTTTCTGTGGTTAATGGATCACCTAGCTCCGACAGGCGCGCGCGCAAATACGGTGCGAGTACAGTTTCTGACAGCATCGACTGAAGCCAAACAAACGTCGGGGAAGCCATTTTCTGCAGTGAATCCACAAGGCACTGCTTCGTCGGACCGGAACGTGGCATGGACGCGATTGGTAGCCGCCTTTGAGCTCTACCTGGCGGCTCAGGAAATCGAAGATGAGGCCGAATCCAATCAGTCTATTGTGGAGGCGATCGTGAAATCAGTGCGACCTGAGCAAGGTATGAAGTCGCAAGAAGGCGATGACGAATTTGCCCGGGAATTGCGGAAGGCTTACCAGTCACGAGCGGCGCTTGCCGAAATCGAACTGGTCTTCGTCAGGCAAGTGCTCGCGGCCGCCCGGACGCATACAGCGCATACCCAGAAAGCGCTCAATCTGGCCTGGGAAGGCTTCAGTCATTTGGCTCCCGACGAACTGCATCCTGACTGGGGTGCATTCCAAGACCGCCCTGACAGAATGGTCCCAGACGGCGGTTTGCGTGCAGTTGGCGAACAGTGCTGGATATGACATGACAATCCGACCACCGGAAAGGCACCCCAATGCTGAAAGTGCCCCTGACGAGCTCTCGGGTTTCAAGGACTTGCTGCACCGTGTAAATCGGGAGAGCCATGGACAAGGTGAAGGATCGTTGACTTCGCTCCAGGCGAAGTTGCGCACCTTGTTTGGGATGACGTCGGACTTTGCAGAAGGCGATGCACGTGAGACCGTCGCCCAGTTTCTTCAGAATACCAGCCTATTTGGAGGCCTTGATGCCCGAGAGATCCAGCGACTGGCGCGGTTTGTCCATGTACGGCATTTCGAAGACGCGGAATTTATTTATGAAGAAGGGCGGCCCGGCGCAGCACTCTTTCTGGTCAGGCGGGGTAGCGTCGAGATCAGCAAGCGCAATTCGGAAGGCAATTCTTTGTCGATTGCCACTCTTGTCCCTCCTGCCTCGTTTGAGGAACTGGCTGCAATCGGTCCGGATATTATCCGCTGGACATCCGCGCGCGCAAGCGGCCGAGTCGAGCTTCTGGCGCTAAGTCGCTCCGATCTGGAGGCGCTCGCCCGGCAGTCGCCAGGCATCGCCAACAAGGTGATCATTCGCCTTGCAGAAGTAACGGCGCGGCGCGTTCGCGCCCTACTCGAGTCGCAAGGCTTGTTCCCAGACTTGCGCGATGAATAAGTCAGTCAGCCCGGCCGCATACTTTGAGCGAAGGATAATCCGTTGGCTATCGTTGGTTATCGGGCTTTCGTTCTGCTTTTGGATGCTGTGGGAGGCGCGATCATTATTGCTTCCATGCTTGGCGAGCGCGCTCCTTGCTTACGCATGCGATCCAGCAGTTGAATTCCTGGAGCGGCGCCGCATACCGCGCTCCTTGGCCATTGCAGTGCTGATTCTGTCGGCCTTGGCGGCCGTCATTGGGACAATGAATGCAATTCGAACCGCAGCACCATCGCCCGAAGGTGTAACGGAGCTCAAAGTTCGAGCAGTACATGCAATCAACACTCATTATTCGGATCTGATGGGGTTGCCCAACGGGATGTCTGCGGGCAATCGTTTTTACCAGTTCTTTAGGAGCGAGACCGACCCACAACTCAAGAAAATAAACAGGATTCTGGCGCTTACCCCGGAAGAGGAACGCCTGCTTGTGTCCAGGACGTACACGGATGAGAAATGGCGAAAGCTACTCCGCCAGCACCTCGAAGATAACGCCATGCTGGAACGTAGCGCACAGCTGGAGGAGAGTAAGGTCACTGTCAGGCATGACGACAGCAACGGTCTGGCTGCGGGACAGGGGGCGATTGATGCGCCCTTGGGGGCAATTGCTCACGCATTGCCTCACTGGGTGGCTGCATTCTTGATGTTTGTGTTCATACTCATGGACCGGGGAGAGATCAAGCGCGGCCTGCTGTCGCTTGTGTCCAATCGGTTTTTCGAGCCCGTTCTGTCGATCCTGTCCGACATCGAAACGACGATGCGCCAATATGCCCGGGCACTTTTCACGCAATGCGTCCTCCTTGGAGGTACGGTCAGCGCAACGCTTGCGTTAGCCGGGATTCCCTTCAAATGGGCGGCAGTGATCGGATTCTTCTCCGGCATGTCTAACGTCATGCCCTATGCGGGCATTGCGGCGGCCCTGCTGGGAGGCTTGTCATACGCGGCACTTGCCGACGATATTCGCTCACCGTTCTCATTCGTCAACGAGTCAAATTTCTATCTTGCTATTCTTGCTGCTGTATTGTTGACCGATGCCATCAAAAACATTGTGTATGACCCGCTGGTCCTCGGCGGTGCGTTAAAGCTGCAACCCGTGGTCATTGTCCTTGGTGTTGCGGTAGGCGCCACGATATTTGGCTTGTTGGGTGCACTTTTCGCCGTACCGGCGATCGCATTGGTGCGCGCCCTTGTCGGGAGCATCCTCCGGCAGCTTCGCGCGTACGGAGAAATCTAGGTTGCCGACGCGGCGACACTGCCAGTGCCGGTTCTCAAGGCGGCGTAATCATCACTTGCAATGAAGTCCAAGACGGACTCAATTCGCCGTTCGTCAATGCCCACTGCTTGAAGAACCGAACGTCCGAAAGTCAATGCGCCTTCGGGCATCAGCGCAAGCGCGTCTTTGACACCCATGGCCCGCAGTTCATCCCGCTGCGCAAGAAAGGTTACGGCCACCTTGAAACGTGCATCGCCGTGGAACTCGCGCAGGTACATGAGCACCTGTTTCGTATAAGAAAATTCTTCAGTCGCGATTACAACGAGCCTTGCGCGAGCAATGCCGAACGATGCCAACGATGAGGGGTGGCTGATATGGCCGAAGTGAACGTTTTGACGTCGCGTGCTTCCTGCCGTGACGTTGCTGAGGTTGTCATCAATACACAAGTATGGAATGTTGCTCTGTGTTAGTAGCTCACAAATAACCCTGCCAACATTGCCGTAACCGATCAACAGGACGAAATCATCGGTCGGATTCGGGCCGCCCGCGGGGTTCATCACAGCGGAGAGACGCGCGCTGCGGTTAGCGAAGCGAAATCCGAGGTTGATGGCGAGCGGGGACACCATGAAAGACAATGACAGTACTGAAAGGCAGATCGAATAGGTTTGTGCATCCAGCAAACCGCCATCTTTCGCGCCCGCGAAAATGACATAGGCGACTTCGTCGAGAGGCGCAAGAAAAAGGGACGCCATTAGCGCTTCTGTGGCATTCATTTTTCCCAGTCGGGACACGGCGTATCCGACTATCAGTTTAGCTGCGAAAATGCCTAGGAAGAAAAGCATGAGCTGGGACTTCATCGCGAGTACTTCGATCGGATCGATGGCCATTCCGATCGAGATGAAGAAGAGCGCAAGGAGCACCTGCTTTGATGGAGCAACTACCGCTTTGATTTGAGTTGCGAAGACACCTGTAGATAGTTGAACCCCCATTATGAAGGCGCCCAATGCGGCAGAAACACCGATCGAGTCCATCATCCAGGAAGCCATCAGGACACCGCCAAGAACGATAAGGGTAAATGCTCCAGATCCAAACGCGCGCACCGAATATCTGAGTACGCGAGGTAGTACGACCAAGGCAAGAAAACCAAGCCCCGCGACCGCGATCCCGAACTTGGCCACTGCGGCTATTGAGAGCGCGGGCGTAGATACATGCCCCATGGTGAGCACTGGAATCAGGGCAAGGACCGGGGCCACCATGAAGCTTTGAAAAATCTCGACCCCCACAACCGCGCGCCCCGGATTTGTTGCGCGCTCGCCGCGTTCGACGAGCAGGGGAAGAGCAATTGCGCTGGAGCTCATCGCAAAGCCCAAGCCCAAGATCAAGGCTGCCCTCCAGTGTGCGGACGTCACCAATGACAACAGCAATGTTATTGCGCAACTGGCGGCGAAGTACTGGGCGGTACCAAGTCCGAAGACCAGTCGACGATGGGCCCAAAGTCGGGATGGTTTGATGTCGAGCGCGAGCACGAAAAGCAACAAGATGACGCCAATCTCACCAATAGCCTGGAGATTTTGAACATGGCCGGTAAATATGGGGTAGGGCGAATGTGGCCCCAGGACCAATCCAACTGAAATAAGTGCAATGATTGAACCAATGCGCAAGCGTCTCGCAGTCAGCAGCGCGATGCCTGTGACAAGCAGCATGATCGACGCTGCCAACATGACCTGGGTGGTATTCAATTTCGCCCTATTCCGGTTAACAGGGCGCGAGCCAAAGAAAGTGGCCGGAACGGAAACCGGTCCGGCCACGAAGGAACGCGACCCATGATTGGTGCGTTCGGAGGAGCACCACTCACTCGTCTAACTCACAGTATCGATTGTCCTTGGCTTAAGATCTGCCGTCTTCCATCATGCTGACCGCTTGAAGAATCCTGCTATGTCGATTGGACAGCCTCAGCACGTTGCGCGGAATGATTACGCTCAACATTTCACGAGCCAGAGCGCAACGCCGGACCACGCCAAGGCCTGGCCGCATAGTTGCTGGAAACGGCGCATATTGCCGAGTCGAAAATTCAGTTCATTTAGTCTGGGCAGCATTTTCGGTAGCGTATTTCGGCGTGTTCTCTATATCACTTACAGCACAGCAGCGTTTACTTAATCAGAGTAGCCGCCGCCCAAAACCATGGTCAGGGCAATCTCTGTTATCAGTTGACGGTTGTGCAGGACAAGGTCCTGCTCTTGTTCACGTATGACCTGCAGCTCGGTCTCCATGGCATGCAGGCGGTCGTCCAGGCCGCGTTCAAATTGCGCCTGAGCGCTGGTGTAGGTGAAGCCGACAGCGTCCAGTTTGGCGTTCTGAAGGCGCCGCTGCTGGCGCAATTCGTTCAGGACCAGCGCGGCACGCGCCACCTCGCCCACCGCATCGACCACGGCCTGGTTATACATCGCGATCTGGACTTCTTCGCGCGATTTGGCGATCGCCAGTTCGGCATTGAGGCGGCCACTGTCGAATATGGGCAGGCTCAGCCCGGGAATCAAGCTGATCGTGCGGCTGGACTTGCTGAACAGGTCGCCCAGATGGACTGAATCGAAGCCGATGAAGGATTTGATGTCGAAGTCTGGATAGAAGGCGGCACGCGCAGCCTCTGTTGCGCTGATGGAGGATTGCAATGACCAGCGCCAGGCCTGCAGGTCCGGACGCCTGGCGAGCAGGCGGTAGTCCAGGGCCGGCGGCAGAAGGCCGGCGGCGGGCGGCAGAGGTCGCGCCTGAATCGCGAACGGCTCGGCCCCTGCGCCCAACAGGGCACGCAGCGCTTCGCGCGATTGCAGGAGGTCGTTATTGGTCGCGCTGATCTGCTGCTCGATCGTCAGCAACTGCACCCGCGCCAACTCGATGGGCAGGCGCGCCTCCAGGCCGCGCTGGAAGCGGTCCTGATGCGCCTGCAACAGGCCCTGCGTCAGGCCGAGTGCGCGGCGCTGCAAGTCCAGGGTGGCATGATCCGCCTGGATCTGGCAATAGGTCCTGGTTACGGCAGCAACGAGCAGCAAGGTGGCCTGGTCCAGATCCGCGCGCAGGGCGTTGCGTTGTCCCACAGCCGCCGTGAACTGGGCCCGCTTCCGGCCCCATATGTCCAGGCTATAGCTGCTCTGTAAGCCGATTGTGCCTTCTGTGTACCACCGGCTGTGGGGCCGGCCAGTGACCGGGTCGGTATGGGAGAATGGCCCGGTGAAGCTGTTTTCCGACAGCTCGGTGCGGTCTATTGTGGCACTCAGGCCCACAGTCGGACCACGATTGGCGTCGGCCAGCTGCGCAGCGCTTTCACTCACGCGCAGGCGCGCCTCAGCCACGGCCAAGCTCGGTCCATCGCGCAAGGCGAGGTCAATGAGCGCGTTGAGCTGCGCATCATCGTACCGCCTCCACCACTCCTTGGCCGGCCAGCCCTGCTGGGCAACGGGAATATCCCCGGCTAATCCGATTTTTTCGGGCGTCAGCACGGCAAGCCTGGCCGATGGCTCCTTCATTTGCGCACAAGAGACCAGGCCGAGAGCCAGCAGTAGCGGAGACAGAATGTATTGGCGACGTATCATGGCTTGGACAAGAGGCATTGCTGCAGCTGCACCAGTTGGTGGTTGATCGAGTTGAATACAGTCAGCGCGATGTCGTCGGCTGGCAGTGTTGATGTTATGTGCTCGTCGAAGCTCGGAGGAATTACTGGCGGCATTGTGGCGGCGTATTCCGCCATGTTCCGCAGGTGATCGGAGGCGGACTTGCCGGCTGCGACCAGCGCGTCCATATGATGCGGATCGCTACTACGGTCATCACTGGGCAACAAGGCCAGCCAGTCGAAGTCCAGAAGTATTTGGCGCGCACAGGCCAGCAGATGATCCAGTGGCCAATCCGGGACCCTTGGGCTGGCTCCCCGTGGCTCAAAAGCCAGGCGCCCTTGCAGTTGGCGCAAGCGCTCGATGACGGCCCAGGCGGCGGCTTGGGCCTGCTCATATTCGTCCTTGCTGGCCGATCCGCAAGCTGCCGCGACGCGGGACAGTGCCCGCAACAATTCAGCTACTGCGGATGGCACTTGGCCGGCTTCCCGTTCCGGCCAGATCTGCCTGTACACGACCAGCGAGATAATGACGCCCAACACGATCCCAACTGCGCGGTCGCGGATTTCCGTTAAATCGGTGGTCGGTCCGAATTTTCCGAGCAGGGCCAGGGCGAAGCAGAAAACCAGCTGAAATCCGACGTAATCGGTGAGCGGCGAACCGGCGGCGATCCAGGCGCCAAAGGCAATGACCGCTAGACTCAGCAACAGCAGGCCGGTAATGCTGTCCAGATGGGGGATGACGAACACAGTAGCGAGAAGGGCCGCCATGCTGCCCAGGGCAGCGCCGATCAGGCGCATTACGCCCTTCTGGTTAATGGCCCCCAAACCAGGCAAGGCCAGAATAATACAGGTGAGCATGCAGGTATGAATCCCGGGCCACTGGACGGCGGTGTAGAACAGATAGCCGAGATAAGTGGCCAGTACGACTTTGAGCGCGAACTGGAGGGCGGTCGTATTCAAGCTGAAAACGGAAGCCTTTGCTGCGACAGCGGGGCCCGTGCCGCCTTTGCGTGGCACCTCGTCCTGCACGAGTTGGACAAAAGCCCGGTACATCGCCGCCAACGGCGCAGGGGCGACGGCGGCGTAATCGGGAGGCACCGGCAACATCTCAAAGGCGCCGTCATCCACTAGCTGGAATTGCAATTCGCGGATAGCCGCGAGAATGATTGGCGCATGGCGTTGATATTCCAGATTGAGTTCCGGCGAGTCCCCAGGCGGGAGCTGGCGAGCGGCGACCAGCAGCCTTTCCACCAGGCGCACGCGTGCCTTGCTGCGCGCGTTCAGCAGGGTTTGCTTCGGATGCTCCATCAGTGCATAGGACAATTGCCGATGCATCCGTAAGAACGCTTCCTCTGTCCCAGCAACGCCATTTTGAGCGCCCGTGATTCTGTTTGCGATGCCTTCCAGCTGGGCATGCAGCTCCCTCCGCAAATGCGCATCGGCGCTGGCAGGCAGCAGATGGCCGACCAGGATATTGACAGCAATGGGATAGGTGATTGCCACCCACACCCACAGCACCGCGCGCGTCAGCAGCTCCGGATTGTGAACGGTATCGACCTCGCTTTGAACATAGATGACCGCCAGCCCAACCAGGAACCCAATGGCGCCCAGCTTGCTTGCTCGCAGAAAGTACATGGCGCCTAGCAGAATGAAGGCGGAACCCAGGATGCGCAGCAATGGCACATCGAAGGTCAAGCGCAGCAATAGCAAGGTACAGGCGACAGCCAATGTGAGGCCGACGGTGGCGACCAGCCCCGACAGTCGCGTCAAGAAGGTGTTTTGCAGGGTCGTCGAAAATATGGCGATTAAGGATAGGGCCAGGAAAGGAACCTGCAAGGCCATGGAAACGACAATCACGATGGCGCTGGCGATCAGGTAGCGCCAGAGGGTCGTCAATCGGCCTGGAACGGGTGCCAGTTCCTTTTGGATGGTGGCGCCCAGCGCGCCGAATGAATGCAGCATCGACAGCATCGTGGAACCGTGTACTCAGTGGAGAGGGGTGGGGGAGGCTGAAATGATTGCCACTGCCGAGGCTCCAACCCTGAACAAATCGTTATCCGCATTTTCGACCAGAATCCGGACGGGGAAGCGCTGTGCCACCCGCACCCAGTTAATCGAGCGCGCTATATGGGGAAGGCCGGCGTCCTGGCTGCCGCCATCGTCCGCAAAGACGCCGTGACCGACCGATTCCACCACGCCACTGAAGTGACGCGAGGGAGCCGTCAGCAGGTAGAGCTGCACGCGGCGGCCAGGGGCAATTTCCGCCAATTCGGTTTCGCGGAAATTGGCGACCACATACCAGTGGCGTGTGTCGGCCAGGGTAAAGACCGGCCGGCCCGCCGCCGCGAACTGGCCAGCCGTGGTGGTCAGTCCGAGTACCCGGCCATTGAACGGAGCACGCACCGTGCTGAACTCGAGATTCAGCTTGGCCAGCGTGATCTCAGCAGTAGAGATAGCGCGTTGCGCCAACAGGGAATCGACCCCACTGACGGCCGCCGTGGCCTGCTGCGCCTGTAATACGGCCGCTTGCAACTGAGCCTGGGCGCTGCGGCGGGCGGTTCGCGCCTGGTCCAGTTGTTCAGCCGAGACATAGCCGGGCGTCAGCAGCGGCGCCATGCGTTCTAGGGTGTCGGTGGCTTGCTCAGCTGCGGCGCGCGCTTTCTCGACATTGCTATGTGCGGCATCAGCGGCAAATTTTTGCGCATTCACCGAGCGCTGAGTCAACTCGATTTGCGCGTTCAGCGTCCGCAAGCTGGCCTCGGCCTTGGCCAGGGCGGCCTCGAAAGGGCGGGGATCGATCTGGAAAAGGATATCGCCTTGCCGGACAGGCTGATCGTTCTTCACCGCCAACTCGATAATGCGTCCGCTGACTTCCGGAGCAATGCTAACCGTGTCTGCATAGATGTAGGCGTCATCTGTGCGCGGTGCGGTATCCAGCCGCCATACGACATAGACGGCCAAGCCCAGGGCCAATGCCACCAGGAGCAGCGCCGCAATGCGCGCCGGGATAAATTTTTTCTGTTCTGCTTGCATGATCAGTCTCTAATTTTGAAAGAATACGAGCCAGGACAGGAGGGCCACCGAAATACATAACGCGGCATAGCTGGTGATCAGCGTCCAATGGTCAAAATACCGACGCCAACCCGTGGCCGCCAGCGTGCCGTCAACCAGCACCGCGACCACCACGGCGAAAAGCATGCAGAACATCCAGTCAGGGAAGAAGGCTCCGAGCACTGCCACGGATGGCGTTACCTGGCAACCACCGAGCAAAGAAAGCGGGAGGCAGGCACCTGCCTGCCACAGATGGGTGGTGAGTCTTTTGCTGTCGTTTATCATGGCATTGAAGGAGCTTATTCAACAACTACGGGAACGAGTGACAAGTTCTCGCCCTGGGTGGAAATCACAATCAACAATTGGCAGCACTCCTTGAAATTGCCGATTGGCAGTCGATGCAGATTGCGTTTGATAATCTGCGTTCATGGTCACGTGCTCCTCAGTTGAGGTGTCGCAGGGGACTGCCTTAGCTATTGATTGATGAGCAAAATAGTGGCGACGATCCGCCGCTTGCGGTATTACAACTTTGTGTAATGGGCTGAGCGAGAGACGTGGAGTAGATCAAGTTGTCCTTCTTGCCGCCAAATCGCCGTACCTGAATCCCGATGAGCAGGTCTGGACCCACGTCACGCGCGAGATCTCACGCAAATTCGTCACGGACAAGGCGGACATGAAGCGCATAGCCATCGGTACCCTGCGCAGGTCTCGCTCGCCGCCGGTATGGCTGCAACAGAGTGCTTCCAGTTGCGCAATGTCCCATTTTATTGATCCGGCAATTAAACATGGTTAAGCGGCGTGCATGACTCTGGGGCCTTGGAAATACGACTTGATGCGTTCGGGTCGGTTTTGCAACAGGCGCAACGGATATCCAGCGGTATTGCGCAATCGGTCCATGCCGTAAGTGGATGAGCGATGTACGACGATGCAATGTCACGCGCTGAAGACGCGGTCGATTAATGGCAGGCGCAGGGGCTGACGATGGCGGTGGAACACGTCGTCACTGGACCGAAAGAATCCACTCGACCAGTTTCTTAAGGTCCGGGTCCGGAACATTGTTCGGCGGCATCGGAATACTTCCCCAGGCGCCGCTGCCGCCCTGCTTGATCTTGATGGCAAGTTTACTGGCGGATGTTGCGTCTCCAGAATATTTCTTTGCAACGTCCTGATATGACGGGCCGACAAGTTTTTTATTCGTGGTGTGGCAAACCTTGCAGTTGTATTTTGCCGTAAGAGCGACGGCTTCACTTTCCGAAACGGCGGCCGCAGCAGGAAGAACTAGACAGCCGGCCAAGACGCTGAAAACCAAGAGCATTCGCATGACATCACCTCAGGTTAAGAAACGTAGTTGAGATACAACGGTGCACAAATAATAAGGAGCCGGAGTTCCAAGGTCTTGCACAAAATAAATCGCATTTAGAAAAGCTGCACCTGACCCGCATAGACGAATAGATAGTGGTCAATAATCAAGGCGGAAAAAAGCAGTGCGAGATACTTGATGGAAAAACGAAATGCGCGAATTGCGTTTATGTCCAACGGGTCGCGATTAAGTCTCCATGCGTGCTGGACGAATCGAGTTGACAAAGCGAGCGCACAAATCAGATAGACAATGCCGCTTTGTCCGGTTGCGAATGGCAATACGCTGACGGCGGCCAATGCGACAGAATAGAGAAGGATAAATCGACGGGTGAACGGCATGCCGTGAGTTACGGGCAGCATCGGAATTCCGGCGGCCGCATATTCATCGCTCCGGTACAGGGCCAGCGCCCAGAAATGGGGAGGCGTCCAAACGAAGATGATGAGGAAGAGCAATAGAGGCTCGGGAGAAACCGTTCCGGTTGCTGCTGCCCAACCGAGGACGGGTGGCATCGCGCCGGAAGCGCCGCCGAGGACAATGTTTTGCGGGGTGAGCGGCTTGAGCAACAATGTATAGACCAGCGCATATCCCATGAACGTTGCCAGCGTGAGCCACATGGTCAGCGCATTGATATATACGTACAAAATGCCAAGGCCGGCAACGCCGGTTATAGCCGCATAAGCCAGCGCCTCGCCTATGCTTACGGCGTCACTAGGAAGCGGTCGCCTGAGTGTACGTGCCATAACGGCGTCGATTTTCTGCTCAAGAATGCAGTTGAGCGCGGCAGCAGAGGATGCAGCCAGGCCGATTCCCGCGGCCGTGAGAAAAACGAGTGTCGGCGAAGGCAATCCTGGCGTCGCGATCAACATGCCAATTACCGCAGTAAAGACGATCAGAGTAACGACACGCGGTTTGCCCAGGCTCAACAGTGATAACAGATGCGGTTGCATCGCGCCGCTGAGAAATTGCGTGGGATTGTTCATCGAGGCAGCCGTTAAGAGGTACAGCGAGTTTTCGCGAAAGTGCGCCGTTCGTCTTTCAGATTTGGAATCAAGAAAGTGAAAGACTCGGCGAGTCGCACAGGGCTAAATTGCCGCATCACCCCAAAAGAGAATCCGCGACATGCAATCCTTCTCCAGCTGGAAAGGCAGTCCTTCAGCAATCATTCTCATGTCAATGCTGGCGCCATCGGCCGCCACGGCGTCAACGGGCGCGCGCTTTTGGTTCCAACCGCCACAAACCGAGATTGCGCATCGCATTTCGGATCTCCACATATTGCTCCTGTGGATTTGTGCGGCAATCGTCGCCATCGTCTTCGGGCTGATGATCTTCGCCATGGTTCGTTATCGGAAGTCATTGGGGGCGGTGCCCGCCAAATTCGAATCGAACAAGAAAGTCGAAATTATCTGGTCGATCATTCCGATCTTGATCGTGCTTGGCTTGGCGTGGCCGGCGACCAGCGCGGTCATCTGGATGAAGAATACGTCGAATGCCGACATCCTCATCAAGATCACCGGATATCAGTGGAAATGGCAATACGAATATCCGACCGAGAATATTTCGTTCTTCAGCGAGCTTTCCACGCCCCGCGCTCAGATCGATAATCTGCAGTCAAAAGGGGAGAACTACCTTCTTGAAGTGGACCATCCGATGGTGGTGCCGGTCGGAAAGAAGGTGCGCATTCTGGTCACCGCCAATGATGTGATCCACTCGTGGTGGGTGCCCGCATTCGGCGTCAAGCAGGACGCCATCCCGGGGTTCATACGGGATGCCTGGTTTCGCGTTGATTCGCCCGGAATCTATCGTGGTCAGTGTGTCGAACTTTGTGGGAAGGACCATGGTTTCATGCCGGTCGTCGTCAAAGCACTGCCGCAGGATGAATATGCGGCCTGGGTTGCCGGCTACGCCACTTCGAGGGCGGCGTCTTCAACCGCAGCGGCCGGCGATGCGAAGAATTACACCATCGAAGAATTGAAGACACAGGGCGAGACTGTCTATGGCGCAAAGTGTGCGGCCTGTCACCAGCCATCAGGAAGTGGTCTTCCACCGACCTTTCCGGCTCTCGCCCACGGCAAGGTTGCAACCGGTCCCATGGCCGGCACGATCGACATCGTGATGAATGGCAGCAAAAAAAATCCAGCGATGATGGCCTGGAAAACGCAATTGAATGATGTGGAACTGGCGGCGGTCGTCACCTACATTCGCAACTCCTTCGGCAATGCAAGCGGTGACCTCGCCCAGCCGAAGGACATCGCCGCGGCACGGCATTAAAACCAGGAGGGAAAATGGCCAACACAGTCGGGATCGCGAGTGGACAAACGGGCGAGCATGGCAAGAAGGGCCTGCTTTACTGGATTTCGTCAACCAATCACAAGGAAATTGGAACGCTGTATCTGGGTTTCAGCGTAAGCATGTTTTTCGTCGGCGGTATCATGGCGCTGCTTATTCGTGCCGAACTCTTTCAACCGGGACTGCAATTTCTGCGGCCGGAACTATTCAACCAATTTACAACCCTGCACGGCTTGATCATGGTGTTCGGGGCGGTCATGCCGGCGTTCGTCGGCTTCGCGAATTGGCAACTGCCGTTGATGCTCGGCGCGCCGGACATGGCTTTTCCACGCCTCAACAATATGAGTTTCTGGCTGCTTCCTCCAGCAGCCATACTTCTTGTCGGCTCATTTTTTGTCCCGGGCGGCGCCTCGGCTGCAGGATGGACGTTTTATCCGCCACTGTCGGTGCAGATGGGACCGGGAATGGATATGACAATTTTCGCAGTGCACCTTCTTGGAATCTCCTCGATTGTTGGCGCGTTGAACATAATTACCACTATTGCCAATATGCGCGCGCCAGGCATGACGATGATGAAAATGCCCATGTTCGCCTGGACCTGGCTGGTAACGGCATATCTTCTGCTCATCGTCATGCCGGTGCTCGCGGGGGCGATGACCATGCTTTTGTTTGATCGGCATTTCGGTACACATTTTTTCAATGCGGTGGGCGGCGGTGACCCAGTTCTGTTTCAGCATATTTTCTGGTTCTTTGGTCATCCCGAGGTCTATATCCTTATCTTGCCTGCATTTGGCATCGTCTCCTCGATAATCCCGACATTTGCGCGCAAACCCTTGTTCGGCTACCGATCGATGGTCTTCGCTACGATTGCGATTGGCGGCCTTTCGATATTCGTCTGGGGTCACCATATGTTTACGGTAGGCTTCCCGGCTGCCGTCCAACTGTTCTATATGTACGCCACCATGCTCGTGGCCGTTCCGACCGGCGTGAAGGTCTTTAACTGGATCGCAACAATGTGGAAAGGATCGATGACCTTCGAGGCGCCGATGCTTTTCTCAGTCGGCTTCCTCCTGGTATTTGTGCTGGGTGGCGTAACCGGCGTGATCCTGTCGGTCGCGGCCGTCGATATCCAGCTGCAGGATACTTATTACGTCGTTGCGCATTTCCATTACACCATGGTCGCGGGCTCTCTGTTTGCGCTGTTTGCCGGCACTTACTACTGGCTACCGAAATGGACTGGTTATATGTACGAGGAGAAGCTGGCGCAATGGCATTTCTGGCTGTCGATGATCTTCTTCAACATGACCTTCTTTGTCATGCACTTCCTCGGGCTCGCAGGCATGCCGAGGCGCATACCGGATTACCCCCTGCAATTCGCGAACTTCAACATGATCGCGAGTATCGGCGCCTTCGGCTTTGGAATCACGCAACTTCTGTTTGTGTACGTCGTGGTCAAGTGCATCCGCGGTGGGGCCAAGGCGCCCGCCAAAGTCTGGGAGGGCGCAACGGGCCTCGAATGGACCGTGCCTTCGCCGGCGCCGCACCACACCTTTACGACTCCACCTCACTTTGAATGAGAACTCGCCATGGCAAATTCATCGGTCGCTTCTTATAATTCGGCAGGCAATATCGCCCCGTACTTTGTGCCGGAACCTTCGCAATGGCCGGTACGTGTCGCGGTGTCGCTGTTGTTTATGACCGCTGGTGCGGCAACCTGGGTAAATAGTGGCCAAGCGGGGCCGTTTTTGCTGGCTTGCGGCTTGCTGTCATTAGTATTGGTGTTGTTCGGTTGGTTCGGCAATGTTATCCGTGAGGGGCAAAATAGTCTGCACAATGCGCAGGTGGACCGGTCATTCCGCCTGGGTATGGCGTGGTTCATCTTCACCGAGGTGATGTTCTTTGGCGCCATGTTCGCGGCGCTGTTCTACATGCGAGAGATATCCGTCCCCGATCTTGCCCACGGGCTAAGCGCACAACTTTGGCAGGGATATTCCGGAGGTTGGCCTGCTTCGGGGCCCGGGTTGCATTCCACTGTTCAGCCGATGTCGGCGAGGGGTGTGCCGGCACTCAATACCGCCTTGTTGCTCTTGTCGGGTTTGACAATCACCATGGCGCATCAGGCAATGCCCCGGGGAAATTTTCGGCTGCTCATTTTCGGCCTGGCGGCGACAGTCGCTTTGGGGTTGGTGTTCTTGCTGATGCAGGCAACGGAATATCGTCATGCCATCTCCGAATTGCACCTTACGCTGAGTCAGGGGGCCTATGGCGCGACATTTTTCCTCCTGACCGGATTTCATGGCGTGCACGTGGCCGTCGGCGTGACGATGGTGTCGGTGATTCTGGTGCGCAGTCTTCTCGGGCAACTTACGCCGCAGCACCATTTTGCCCTCGACGCAATATCCTGGTATTGGCACTTCGTGGGCGTGGTCTGGTTGCTGCTGTATATCGTGGTGTATTGCCTTTGACCACGAATGAGATGAGCGCGATGGACAAACGGGCACATGTCGTACGGAATTTGCTCCCCTACGCACTGGGGTTGATCGCCGTCGCGCTTTCGGTCGGCGCTGCGGCTGAAATATTGTTGTACATCGTGGTGAATTGCCTTTTATCTTGAGTGAGGTGGGGACGATGAATTGGTTGGCGCATTCCAGATGGAGACCGATTTTGTACGCGTTTGGGCCGATTGCCATCGCGTGCTCAATTGGCGTGGCGGCCGAAGGCGATGCCAATGCAGGCAAGGTAAAGACGCGGATGTGCGCTGGATGTCATGGCATCAGCGACTACCGTGTCGCATACCCGGAGGTCTATGCAGTGCCCCGCCTCGGAGGTCAGGACGAAAGCTACATCGCGAAGGCTCTGCGCGACTACCGATCCGGAGCACGGAAACATCTGTCGATGCAAGGAATGGCCGCATCGCTTACGGATCAGGACATCAAAGACATTGCGGCCTACTACGCTCAGGGAGGAACGAAATGATCTTTTCCAGGCACATGATTGTTGCGGTAGCGGCGAGCCTAGCCTGCACGGTCAGCTTGGCCCAAGTCGACGAGGGCATCCGAAAGAAGGCCGAAGAGACATGCGGGAGTTGCCACGGCCCCGGCGGTGCCAAACCCGCGATGCCGGAGACGCCCAAACTTGCTGGACAGCAATATGAATACCTGATCCATTCACTGAAGGCTTTTCGCGACGGCACTCGTGAGAGTCCGCTCATGGGCGCCATGGCCAAGCCACTCTCGGACGCAGATATCATCAGCCTGTCCCGATACTATTCCTCGCAGTCGGGTCTCCGGACCCGGTATTAGGCGAAAGGTGCGCTGCGACCAAGCGCCATCGTGGACATCACTACCATTGCCTTTGTCACCGCGTGTTCCGCACTCGTCTCAGCGGCAGCCGGGCCCTTGGTCTCGGTTGTGGTATCGGCTCGCCAAATTCGAGCCTCCGTGGTACTTAACAACCGGGAAAGATGGATCGAGGCGCTACGCGATTCCCTAGCGGAGTATGTTGCACTCCTTCTGAGCGTGGCGATACTCGAGGAAACGCAGCACGGGGACCCAATGATGGCAGTCGGCAATGATCCTTCACTCCTGCAGCTGGTTGAGCGTGTAGCCCTAGTCAAGAACAAAATATTGTTGATGGTGAACCCAATTGAAGCTACGCACTATCAGCTATGCCAGCCGGTTGAGGACGCCTATCGGCTCCTTGTCGCGGGCAAGGGTTCACGCGAGCAGATCCGCGTCTATACGGATGCAATCACCACGGCCGGTCGGGCGGTTCTAAAAAGCGAATGGGCGCGAGTCAAACGGGGCGTTTAGGAGGTAGTGCGATGCAAACAGCAGCAAATCAGATCATGCGCTCGAAACGTCGTAGCGGGCCCTTGCTCACAATGCTTGTATGCATGACCGCCCCGGTTGCCGCCCAGCAGCTGGAAGCGATTGTGGTTACGGCGACACGAGAACCGAGGAATTCGCTGGAAATACCCGCGGCAATCGATTCTGTTCCGGGGGCAGCGCTTCGAGAGGACCAGATGCGAGTCAATCTTTCCGAGGTTCTCGGGCGTGTGCCTGGACTGGTGATTTCCAATCGCCAGAATTATGCGCAGGATCTGCAGATTTCATCGAGAGGATTCGGCAGTCGCGCCTCGTTCGGGACTCGCGGAATTCGCATCATCGCTGACGGCATACCCGCTACCAGCCCGGATGGACAAGGACAATCCTCATCGATAGACTTGGATTCCGCCGAACGCATCGAAGTGCTCCGGGGCCCATTCTCAGTCCTTTACGGCAATTCCTCGGGCGGCGTGATCCAGGTTTTCTCGGCGGACGGAAGAGGTCCGCCCACGCTGGATGCCTCAGTGTCGGCCGGCAGCTTTGGCACCCACCGTGAATCCTTGCAGTTCGCGGGCGACCAGCAAGGATTGTCCTATCGAGGGAACGTCTCCCGCTTTGCAACTGATGGGTACCGTGAGCACAGTTCAGCCGTGCGTGAACTGACAAACGTGAAGCTGGGAACGGAGCTGGGAAGCGGCCATCTCGGCATTGTGTTGGGGGCACTTGAGCAAGCGAACACGCAAGATCCCCTCGGTTTGACCCGACGGCAATTCGAGGCCGATCCCCGTCAAGCCGACCCGTCTGCGACTTTATTCAATACGCGTAAGACCATCCGGCAGAACCAGGCCGGCGCAACTTACGATTGGGGCCTACCAAGTGGTGGCGCGCTAACCAGCCGCCTTTACCTTGGAACACGACATGTAACGCAATATCTTGGGCAACAGGGAAGCGGTGCGCTGAGTTCCGGCGGAGTGGTCGACCTTGACCGCGACTTTGGGGGTGCGGGATTGCGCTGGGCGCAATCAGTCGGCAGCGGTGAACGACCCGTGCGCATCACCGTCGGCATTGAATATGACGAGCAAGACGAAGTGCGACGGGGTTTCGTAAACAACGCTGGTCAGCTGGGTGCTCTTCGCCGTGATGAAGACGATACAGTTGCCAATAGCGATGCCTATACGCAGCTTGATTGGCCGCTCACTTCGGCGTGGAGCTTAAGCGGAGGACTACGCTACAGTCATGTGCATTTCAAATCGAAGGACCACTATATTATCGCCGGCAATCCGGACGATAGTGGCCAGGCAACCTACGTACGAACACTACCAGTGGCCGGGTTAATGTACCGCGCTACTGAGACATTGCGCTTTTATGCGAATGCCGGCAAAGGCTTCGAGACGCCGACATTTGCCGAGCTCGCTTATCGCCCAGGCGGCGCAACTGGACTAAATCTTGCGCTGCGGCCTGCACGCAGCAATCACTATGAAATTGGAGTCAAGTCGAAGTTCTCCGGCGGCGAGCTGGCTGCGGCGATCTTCGATATCAATTCGCGCGATGAGATTGTGACCAACACTTCCCTGAATGGCCGGACAGATTTCAAGAACGCCTCGCGTACCGAGCGAAAAGGCTTCGAGCTATCGGCGCAAAAGCAGTTCGGTACCATTGAGTTGCGCACGGCGCTGACCATCCTGGATGCACGATTCCGCGACGGCTTCACCTCTGGTACGCCGCCGCAGACAATTCTGGCTGGAAGAAAATTACCCGGTGTGCCGCATTCAACGATGTTTGCCGAGGCCGTCTGGCGACCTGGTCTGATCGGCATGCATTTGGCCGCCGAAGTGAAATATGCGTCACGTATTTACGTGAATGACGCCAATTCGGACGCGGCGGCAGGCGGCACCGTTGCAAACCTGAGGGCAGGCTGGCAGCAAGAATTTGGCGGGGTTCGCCTCAGGGAATTCGTCCGCGTCGACAATGTGACGAATCGCCGCTATGCGGGTTCGGTAATTGTCGCGGAAAGCCAAGGACGATTTTTTGAGCCGGCTCCAGGACGAAATTACTTGGCCGGACTGGACGTCTCCATTCCGTTCTGAAGACGCCGGTTAATAAGCCAAATTCCAGTATTGGCGCGGCCTCTGGGGCATTTTTGCCACAAACACCGCGCTAATAGGGTGCTTTGGCTTTTTTAACGTGATTTGTTGAGATAATGAGCAAGGCCTGCGTTGCTCAAATCGTCGCCACCGGTCAAATCGACTTGCGACAAGCGTGCCTTTAATGGCGCTGCCCCGATCACAGGCGCGCTGTTCAATACTAGGGACAATGCTTGACGACGCTGCGCCTCGATCAGGCGGGTACGCGCTGTCAAGCCACGTTCTCCAGGGCCACGGCATGCGTGCGGTTAGGGCACCTAGCTTCTCGAGGACGTTTTTGACGTGCGCCTTTACGGTACCGGTGGCGATAGCCAGTCGCCGGCCAATCGACTTGTTGCAATACCCTTTCACGAGCAACTGCAGCACCTCGATTTCGCGATGGGGCAGTGCGGCATGGCTCAGACTGTCCGCGACGCGGCAAGCGGCAGTGGCACACACGTAACGTGCGCCGACGCCGACGTCGTGTACGCAATCGATGACTTCTTGACGGTTGCACTCGAATAGCACATAACCGGCAACACCGGCTTCGAGCGCGCTGCGCACCTCTGCCTCACCGTCAAATTTCGTCACGGCGATGATATTTGTGGCCCGTACGCCTTGCCGGTACCGTTCGCCAGGCGAAGTGCAAACGTATAGTCGGCGACAATCACATCGAACGATCGATCACGCCAGGCTTCCGGACGATCGCGATAGCCGGCATCGGCGATTACGGCGAGGTCAATATGCTTGCTCAGGAAAGAGTCGAGGCCGGCGGCGACAAGCGGTAGCTCATGCGCGACCAGAACCTTGATTCGACCATTGGTGTGCATGACGTTCTCCATAGGTTCTTCAAACTTGCGGCCAGCATTGGCAACCGTCAAGCTTCGGAAGCCACTATGCATGTGCGCCGCGCAATGCGATTGCGCAGGGCTGCGAATTCTTTTCAGTTTTCTGCTATTGCGCCTGTTGATCACAAGCCGCGTGCCAGTGGCGGATGCGGCAGCGGCGATGCCACACCACGATCCTTGACTGAGGCCCGGTTGTTTTTTCGACCCAATAGCTCGTCGAAAAAATACATCACCGGGCAATATTTTTAAAGACCAACAACGTTTGCCCCGATAGAGTAAGAAATCGGCGTCGCATTCGGCGCAAACAAGGAGAATTGAAAATGAGGAAGACAGTCGCGGTAGCAACGTTGGCAGCGATTTTTGGTACGCCGATCATGGCGCAGGTAGCGGGATCGACGCAGGTTGGTGTGTCGATTATCGAGACGAGGGAAATCGCGACCGGATGGAGTGTGAGGAAGTCGGTCCTGGGACGCGATGTTTACAACGAAAAGAACGAACGAATTGGCAAGGTCGATGACATCATCATTTCGCCCGATAAAAATGCAAGTTTTCTCATTGTGGGCGCTGGCGGCTTCGTGGGCATCGGCCGTCACGATGTGGCAATCCCCGTAGACCAGATTCATGAAGAGAACGGGAAGATCAAGATCCCAGGCGCCACCAAGGCGATCGTGAAGGCGATGCCGGAGTTTGAATACGCTCCTCGACAAAACTAGTCGTTGCGCGGCAGCCACGGCCTCAGTATGAGGGGCGCAGGAATCAAGAAAGCGAGTCAGGAGTTTGAAGGATCGATTGCCATGTTGATATTAGGCTACCGCGCCGGCCCTGCTGTATGGGCCATTGCATAGGACTTTGTCGATGGTGCCGAAATTGAAGCCAATACACACTGCTGTTGTTGTCGGGACCGGGCCCAATGGCGCGAGACCAATTTCTCGCCGCACTGATCAAGCTTCGAGCGAAGGCTTCAAAGGCATTTCAGGCCAACGCGAGTGCGGTACAAGTGCGTAAGGGGTCCAAGAGGTGAAACGCTCGTGAACGTTTCCGATCCTGAAGTCGCCTTGATTGCGCACGTCATCCAACTGTCGGTCGCGCCTGTTTTCCTTCTTACCGGGGTCGGCGCGCTGTTGGGTGTCGTGACAAATCGTCTTGGTCGCGTCATCGATCGTGCTCGCAGTGTGGAGAGCAGCTGGTACAGCCTTGACGAGAAACAGCAAGGCGATGCCACAAAAGAACTCCACATCCTGGCTCACCGCGCGCGTCTCGCCAGTTGGGCGATCAATAGCTACACCGCGGCCGCACTGCTGGTCTGTCTGGTGATCGCCACTTTGTTCATAGATGTGTTCCTTGGCACGCAGCTGAAGTGGCTTGTCGGAACACTGTTCATTTTGTCGATGTTTGCCCTGATCGCGGGGCTGGTATGCTTCCTACGTGAGGTTTACCACGCAACTCACACACTGCATATCGGACCACCCGACTTGGATTAAGGGAGTTCTGATATTGGCCGAGCGAGTTGTTGCATGATTGCATTGTTCTTTCTATGTGGCGGTCATGGGGCCTTTGCCTTGGCGGCCGGCTCCGGTACCTTAAGCAATTCGTTTAATTGCCTCAGCGCCTCGGCATCGGCGGGGCTGATTGTCCGGACCGTGCAGCGGGGATCCGTTCTTTGTAATGCGCCGCTCATGGCGTGCGTCACTGAAATTGCGGCGCAGCCGTGCGCAGACTCACACACCAGGTCCCAATTCGGATGGGCTTGAATATGACAGCGACAGCCAAAGCCAAAGCCAAAGCAGTTATCCAATACTAAGCGCACGCGCGGGCTATGGCAGGTGGACGTGAGCTTGATCCCGTTGGCCTTGCAGATTTTTTCCGTCGCTAAGTGGATCATGGCGAATATCTGTTCCACGTGTTTTCCCAGAAGCCGCTGGTGGTCGCAAAAGCGCAGCTCGCCAAGGCGCTTGCGGTTGCTCTGCGACTTTAAGTAAAGCGCTCGCATGTCCGCCAGGACGACACTTAAGGCCGTTGCGATGCGCTTATCGGAGGCAACTTCCAGATCGGCATATGTTGTCAGTCAATGCGGCAGCATGCCTGAGTTCGCGCTCATCGATTTCGCCGGCCAATTTATTCATGAGTATTCTTGGTGTCAAAAGGTATAGCGCACGCCGGCCCAGATGATCCGCTCGGCACCAGGCGCGAAGAAGGTGGCATGCACAAGCGGTCTGTTGCCAGCGATAGCGGGATTTGCGAACGAACGAGCGACGAAGTTGCCGTTGGCGTCGAACCCCGTTGGACCTAGCTGGGCGGCCGTGTAATACTTGGTGTTGAAGAGGTTGTTGATCTGGACGAAGAACTTGAGGCCCGGCATGGGCCGGTAATCCGCCCCCATATTGAAAACCGCATACCCCGATGTCTTGCCTGGGCCGAGATAGTAGACGCCATCGGCTTGATGCTGATTGTTTTCGTTGCCCCGCGCGTATGAACCGGAGAAGGCTTGCATATCCACGTTCAGGCCGATCTTTTGCGTGATGGCCAGGTCACCAAAGATTTTCAACATGTTGCGTGGAATGAGGGGAAGGCGATCACCGGCCCGGATGGCGATATTCCCGTCGAAGCCTGGAGCCACCCCGTCGTTGCTACTGTTGCCGGTGCCATTGATGAGTTCAGCACTCCGATAGGTAGCGTCAAGATAGGTGTAGTTGACGCCGAAGCTCAGGGCTCCTGTGTGCCCATTCAGCCCTGCTTCTACGCCCTGCCGGCGTGTCTTGCCGAAATTCTTGAAGTAGCCGAATCCCGATTGATCGTCGGCAACGAACATGATGTCGTCGTGGTTTTCGGCGCGGAACACGCCAAGGGTCCACTCCAAGTCGTGCGCCATGGCGCCGCGGATGCCCGCTTCCAGAGTCTTTGCGACGACTTGCCGGAGCGGGGGGTCGCCGGCCATCGCGTTGGGAAGCTTGCATGGGTTGTTTGGATCGGCGCATCCGAGTTCAATCGAAGATGGCGCTCGACTGCCTTCGTTGTATCCGAAGTACACGGAGAATGTTCGTGCAGGTACGTAGGTAACACCAACCGCAGGATTGAAGCGGGCGAACGTGTCGTTGCCGTCCAGCGAGCCCGGACCGCCGCCCGGCATGAGCCGGTCGCGATTCTTGACTGTCGTGTTGTTGTAGCGCCCAGACAGCGTCAGATTCCAGGCCGTGCCAAGCGTCAAGGTATCGGTTGCGTACATGCTATAGGTATGCGTCCGTCCGCCCAGGTCGACGCGGGCGTTGCCGGTATTTGCCGGGTCCTGCGTGCCGCCAGCGAACGCATTGACAGGCGTTATGCTGCGGTCAGGATTCAGGTATCCAAATTGCGTTTCCTGGGCAAAGTGCGTGCTGCTCGAGTCGTAAGCAGTGCCGGCAGTCAGCAGACTGCGGGCGCCCATGAGGTCGGCGTTCCAGCTGAGTTGTCCAGACATTCCAAAGTTGTTTTGGCGCAAAGCCGTGCGATTTAGCAGTCCATTGCATTTGTCGTCAAGGTCCGCATTAAGTAGTGCGTTGGCTATGCAACGCCAGAACGGAAATGGGGCATTGGATGCGTTTTCACCGCTCGCTGGAACGCCCGTAAAGCCTGCGGCCATCAGCGCGCTGCGTTCAACGGCGCTTGGCTGGTAGACGTCTCCCGTGAGGGCACCCTCGTTGATATCGCCGTTCAGTGTCGAAGTCTCAATGTGGCGGTAGTAAGCATTTCCGACCAATTGCACGCTGTCACTGATGCTGTGCTTCGCCGATAGATTCAGGAGAAGCGCCTTGTTCTTCGTAATATCCGGTTTCGTGTAGACGCTTGCATACTTGCGTGCCAGGAAGCGCTGCTCCTGCAGGCCGTTGCCGTTCAGGTTCGTGTCGGCATAGGCTGATGTAAGGGTTACGCTTGTGCCGGCGTCTTGCCAGCCCAGCTTGTCGAAAAGCTGGGTAACGCGTGATGGTGAATCTTCGCGCCAGCCATTCTCCCTGAAGTAATTGCCGGTGAGATACCAGTTGAACCCATTGTCCTTGCTGCCACCCTGCTCGAATTCTGTCGCCCACCGTGCATGGGACCCATAGTATGTTTGCACGGACGTCCCAGGATTATGTATCCCATCCTTTGTTTGGATAGACAGCGCGCCTCCCAGGGTATTGAGCCCAAACATTGGGTTGGAACCAGGCATAAGCGTAAACGACGAAATCGCGGCGCGGGGAATCAAATCCCAACTCACGACATCTCCAAACGGCTGATTGAGGCGTATCCCATCCATGTAAACGGACACTCCCTGAGGCGTGCCTAGCAGGGGCGACGCTGTGTAGCCGCGGTAATTCAGGTCTGGCTGGAATGGGTTGTTCTGAATATCGTTGACATAAACACTCCCTATGAAGCGCTGTAGATATCCGGAGACGTCAGTCGCATTGCTGCGATCGATCTTTGCTGCAGTACCTGATTGAATTGGGCCCGCGAACTCGTCTCTTGTGAGTCCGACACCCGGTAGCGGTGTTGAAGCCACCACGGAGACGGCGGGCAGCACCTGTGGCTCTGTCGCGAAGCCGGCCCCACTGAATAAAAACACCGTAATGGCACACCTTGCTGTAGGTCTTACACATTGCGTGATCAGTGAAGCACGAACTCGTAACAGATTGAACCTCCAAACCATTGAGGGCGTCAGGTGCTGAGCTGATCGGCAACAGGCAATCTGCGGATTCGTTTGCCGGTCGCGGCAAAAATGGCATTGCATAGTGCAGGGGCAATAGGCGGCACGCCGGGTTCACCCACTCCGCCGAGGGGCACACCGAATTCAGAAGGAATCAGATGCACGCGAATGTCGCGCGGTGCAATGTTCATTCGCGCGATCTGATAATCGTGGAAATTGCTCTGTTCGACGCGGCCGGCCTTGAAGGTAATTTCGGACAACAGGGTGTTGCCTATACCCATTACGCATGCGCCCTCAAGTTGTGTGCGGATGCGTTCCGGATTGACCTGGGGGCCACAATCGAAAGCAATATCGACGCGGGGGATCGACAACTCGCCCTTGTCGTTTACGGCCACCTCGACCACTGCGGCGACATACGAGACGAAGCTGTAGTGCGCGGCGATGCCGAGCCCATGTCCGGCCGGCATCGGTCTGCCCCAAGCCGCTTCCCGGGCCGCCGTTTCAATGACTCGGCGAAGCCTGCCTGTGTCGAGAGGATAGAGAAGCGGCGATTCGGTATAGTTCCAGGGCGCGTTGATCGTGCGAGGGTCGATGCGCCGCGGCGGGCCGAGCAATTCCAGCAGATAGTCTTTCGGATCGCGTCCGGCCGCTGCCGCGAGTTCGGCGACAAAAGACTGGATCGCAAAGGCGTGCGGAATATTCGACACTGAGCGAAACCAGCCGACGCGGGTATGTGCCGCGGCTTCGGGGTTCTCGATGCGCAGATTGGGAATATCGAAGGGAACATCTACCAATCCCATGCCGAGATCGAATGCCTGCTCATGCTTGGGATCTGGGCCGAAGATGGATCCAAAAGTCGGCGCTGCACTACGATGGAGCCAGGCGATCGGCCTGCCCGACGCGTTGAGTCCCGCCTCAAGATGTTCTGCCGAAACAGTGTGGTAGTACGAATGCTGGATATCGTCCTCGCGCGTCCATGTAACCTTGACCGGCTTGCCGTTCATCGCTTGCGAGAGTAGCGCCGCTTCGACGGCGTAATCCGGTTTTGATTTGCGTCCAAATCCACCACCCAGAAGCGTGACGTTGACGATCACGCGATCCGGCGACAGTCCAAGGCGCTTTGCGATGCGATCATGCGTCGCTTGTGGTGCCTGAACCGCGGCCCACACTTCGCAGCGGCCATTGACGATCTGCGCAGTCGCCGCGGGCGGCTCCATCGGCGCCTGTGTCATATGGGGAATGTAGTAGTCTGCCTGTACCTGGCGCGCGGCGTCTATCATTGCGGCCGCAACGTCCCCTTGGTTGCGCGCAACCAAGGCTGGATTGCGTGTGGCAGTTTCGAGTTCCGCCTTGTAGGCCGTCGAATCATACGAGCCGTTGGGGCCGTCATCCCACTGAACTTTCAGCGCCTTGCGGCCCTGGATTGCCGCCCAGGTATTAGTTGCGATGACGGCGACACCACCGAGCGGCTGAAACTCGGAAGGCGGCGGTGTGCCGGAGATTTCGACAACACGTACCACACCCGGCACCTTGAGCGTAGCGCTCGAATCGTAGGAGACGACCTTGCCGCCGTAGACCGCGGGACGCGCGACGACGGCATAAAGCATTCCGGGGAGCCGGGTGTCGATTCCATACATGCCACGGCCTGCGACGAAGTCGAGACCGTCGACAATTTTCACCTCTCCCTTGCCAATGTAGCGGAATTGCGCCGGTGTTTTCAGGCGTAACGTTTCGCGTGCAGGTACAGGCAATTGCGATGCCGCGACCGCGAGTGCGCCATATCCCAATTTTCGGTTCGTGGCGCGGTGTACGACTTCATGAAGGCTCGCCGAGACCTCGGCCAGTGGCACGCCCCATTGCACTGCTGCGGCCTGTTCAAGCATCGTCCGTGCTGCGGCGCCGCAACGGCGCATCGGCTCGAAGAAATGACGCATGCTGCGCGATCCATCGGTGTCCTGGTTGCCAAAGCGTGCTTCGCCGGCCGTTGCCTGTTTGACGCGCACGCGGTTCCAATCAGCTTCGAGTTCGTCGGCGACGACCATCGGCAGGCTGGTACGGATGCCCTGCCCCATTTCCTGTCGGTGGCAGGTGATTGTCACTGTGCCGTTACTGTCGATGGCGACGAACACCAGCGGGTTGTCGACCCAGGCGTTGGGCATAGCGTCGGCGCCGTATTTCGGTTGGTCGGCCGCAACCGCGAGTTGCGGAAATCCTACAGCCAGAACCAGGCCCGTGGCGGGAATCGCCCCCAGAAATGAGCGCCGGCTCATATTGATCACATCAACATTGCCTTGTTCAGTCGCCATCACACACCTCCATTCATCGCGGCGGCCAGCTTGATCGCCGCGCGTATTCGCGGATAGGTGCCGCAACGGCAGATATTTCCGCTCATTGCGGTGTCGATGTCGGTCTCGGATGGTTGAGGGTTCTGCTTGAGCAAGGCGGTGGCGGCCATGATCTGCCCCGACTGGCAATAGCCGCATTGAGGCACGCCCAGGTCAAGCCATGCCTTCTGTACGCGTTTGCCAACGCTGTCGGCGCCGATCGCTTCGATCGTGGTGATTTTCTTGCCGACGGTCGCGGAGATTGGCGTGATACACGCGCGCGTGGGGGCGCCGTCAAGATGAAAGGTGCACGCGCCGCATAGCGCCATGCCGCATCCGAATTTTGTGCCAGTCATCCCGAGTATGTCGCGTAAGGTCCACAGGACAGGAGTGTCATCCGGTATATCGACCGTCAACAATTTTCCATTCACGTTCAGGGTTGTACTCATTCGGTTTCCATTTCAAGGAATTGTGAAGAAAGTCAGCCCACGATATGTAACCGGACGGTTCGTGTCTTTCAAAAGGCTGTATTTTGGGGGCATTAGGTGCCTAAGTATTAGAACTGAAACATCGCAATGTATTGGGCAATGTTGTCTTGATGTCAGCATCCGAGGTACAAGTAGCCGTTGCATGTCCGGCCCCCAAGTCCGCCAACTCAAGTTACGAAAATGCGCTGCTGGTGGCTTGCAAATTCGTGCCGGCGGATTTTGAATCCTGTCTTCTGCCGATCACCGTGGTCTCCGCAGCTTTCTGTTAATTCTGGTCCAATTTTTTGAAAGGCACGCAGGATTCCCAAAGACAGCAGACAATGGGATCTCTACCATTTTTATCTTGCACGAGTAATGCCAATTGGCAAAACTGCGGCGTGGTGAGATAAAGGAGATGCAATGCGCTTTTCAATTATTGATTCAATTTCGGCGGCTATTCTGTCGTTCAGCGTGGCATTTGCCAATGCGGCGGGGGCAGCGGAGGCGGCTGCCAACGTTGATGCAAAGCGTATGGCGAAATCTGAAAATGAGGGTTCTAATTGGTCATCTTACGGGCGCACCTATAGTGAGCAGCGGTACAGCCCACTGGCGAAGATCACGCCAGCAAACGCCAAAGAGCTGGGCCTGGCCTGGTCAGCGGATCTCGACACGAATCGCGGCCAGGAGGCAACGCCGCTGGTCATTGATGGAGTGATGTATATCTCCACAGCGTGGAGCCTGGTGAAGGCATATGATGCGAAAACCGGCAAGTTGCTATGGTCGTACGATCCCGAGGTGCCGCGCGAACTTGGTGTAAAGGGATGTTGCGATGTAGTGAGTCGTGGTGTAGCGGCTTGGAAAGGGAAGATATTTTTGGCAGCGTTCGACGGCCGCTTGATCGCGCTGAACGCAAAAACCGGCAAGCCAGTCTGGAGCGTGGTCACCGTCGATCAGACGAAGTCTTCTACAATTACCCAGGCGCCTCGCGTCGTCAAGGGCCGCGTCATCGTCGGGTATAGCGGCGGGGAATATGGCGTGCGAGGCTATATATCAGCCTTTGACGCAGAAACTGGCAAGCTCGATTGGCGCTTCTACACCGTACCGGGTGATCCCGCGCAACCGTTCGAAAACGCGGCAATGGCGAAAGCTGCCAAAACATGGAGCGGCGAATGGTGGAAGATGGGAGGCGGCGGAACGGTATGGGATGCGATCTCGTACGATCCGCAGTTAAACCTTGTCTATTTCGGTATCGGTAATGGCCTTGCCTGGAGTCGGAAATATCGAAGCGAGGACAAGGGCGACAACCTGTTTCTGTCCTCGATCGTCGCCTTAAACGCGGATACAGGTGCATATGTCTGGCACTATCAGGTGAATCCAGGCGAGGAGTGGGACTACGATGCGGTCGGACAGCTGACCCTCGCCGACCTGACCATCTCTGGACGCAAACGCCAGGTCTTGATGCAAGCCAACAAAAATGGCTTTTTCTATGTACTCGACCGCAAGACCGGGGAACTCATCTCCGCCCAGCAATACGTGCCGCAGAACTGGGCGAGCGGCATTGACCTGAAAACCGGCCGGCCAATAGAGCACGATGATATTCGTTACAGCAAAACCGGAAACGCGATTCGAATGATGCCGGGGCCGGATGGCGCCCATAGCTGGCACCCGATGGCATTTAGCCCAAAGACCGGGCTCGTTTACATTCCGACCCAGGAGATCGGCAAGGATTTCACGCCAGTGGAGGGGTTCAAGAATTCGCCAGTCGGATGGAATCTGGCGGTTGGGGTTAGTGGCGTACCTAGCGGGCAGAAGGGATATCTGCAGGCTTGGGACCCAGTGAGGCAGAAGGAAGCTTGGCGGGTGGATTACATCGGCCCCTGGAATGGCGGTGTTTTGACGACGGCCGGCAACATCGTGGCGCAAGGTAACGCAGCTGGAGCGTTCAATGTTTACCGTGCCGATAATGGTGCAAAGCTTTGGTCCTTTGACGCGCAGACCGGCGTGATGGCGGGTCCGGCCACTTACGAGGTCGACGGCGAGCAGTATATTGCGGTCGTTGTTGGCTGGGGCTCGGCATTCTCTCTGCAGGCTGGAAAATTGGCAGCAAAGTCGGGAAACCTGCGCAACGTCAGCCGCGTGCTTGCCTTCAAAGTCGGCGGTACGGCAAAGCTCCCGCCGCTGGCCCCTGCGGAAAAGCTCGTGCTTAACCCGCCGCCCTCGACTGCAGATACGAAAACGATCGCTCATGGCGATGAAGTGTTCGGCCGCTATTGTTCGGCGTGTCACGGCGAGGCTGCAGTAGGCGGCGGCACGGTGCCAGATCTGCGTGCATCAAGCTTTCTCGGCAATGACTTTTGGTTCGAGATCGTGCTTAATGGTGCGATGAAGGACGCAGGCATGGCCCCGTTCAAGTCCGTATTGAGTCACGACGATGTGGAAGCAATCCGCGCATATGTGATCAAACGTTCAAACGACGATAAGGCGGCTGGCGACTGACGATGGCGGGGCAATGAGAATAGCGGGCTTGGTCTTCTCATTGCCCCGACCTTAAGGCGATGGCACACTAAGCTCAGATACGGCTTGTTCTTTTTTCGTTCAATCATCTGGCTCGGTAAGTGGCTCCCCCTGCTGGACGTTCACTCTGGAGTAGGCGCCGTATGGTTGTTTGCTTAACCACAATTTTCGACGCGAAGTCAGCGGTAATCATTTCGTCGAATATGATGCGCGAACTCGGAATTCCCTGCCCGCGATACTGAGGATTACTTAGTGAATCATGGCTAGCACCATTCCTAAAGTCACCGGAAAATTGCGCGAGCGGACGCTGGAATTTGCCAATGATTCGTCGCAGATGATCGATCGCATCTACGCCGTATTGGTGGCATCCGAAGAAAGCTACGCTCGCCTCACCCCAGCCGTGCAGCAAGATGTACTCGGGTCGATCAAGCTGTCGGCAAAGCTCTGGTTCGATTCGATTCTCACCGGAGCGCCCCCGCCGCCCGACGAGATGGAGGTGTTTTCGTCGTCGGGTCGACGTCGGGTGCACCAGGGAGTGCCACTTTCTTCATTGTTGCGCGCATTCCGCTTGGGCTCACTAGAGCTTTGGCGCGATTACCTCGATGTTGCGAGCGCTGATACGGATCTGCGCGACGAGATGCTCTTCGTCGTATCGCCGTACCTGCTTGACCACTTTGATGTGGTGGCGCAGGCCGTCGCTCAAGACTATCTGGATGAGCAGTATCAGAGGACTCGCTGGAGAGATGCCCTGCGCTACGAACTGTGCAGCATCGTGTTCGGCTTTCCGGATGACGCCTCAGGGTTCAGGAAGACCGCAGAGGCGTTGGGTCTGGATTCAACCGCGCCGCGCGTCGCCATCGCCATCGATCTGGAACTGCAGGGTGTCATGCCTTCAAACCTGGAGGGTGAGCTCGATCGCCTTGCGCTCGCAATCGCCAGTCACCTCAAGACTACGAATGACGAGCTGGTGCGCTTCATGCACCGAGGGCGATTGGTGGTCTGGACGCCGTGCGCAAGGGGTGAATCGATACTGGATTGCGATCTGCGCATGACGAAAAGCGTCGCCTCGCTGGTCATGGCTGTACCGGCACTTAAAGCAGTCGGAGTCGGTCTGATGAACCAGGGGGCGTCTGGCTGGTCGGCGTCTGTCGAAGAAGCGTTCAAGGCGCTCGATTCAGGTCTTCGCATCGACAAGACCATGCGGACGCGCCACTACTCGGATATCGCTGTCGATGAGAGCGTTCGTCGAACGGATAACGTCCTGCGCTATCTCGACTCCATGGTGCAACGGCTGTTGCACGAGCCCGAGTTGCTGCTGACGCTACAGGTATATTTCGAGCAAATGCAAAAGCGGAAGGTGACCGCTGGCGTGCTCGGCATCCATCCCAACACTCTGAACTACCGGCTCGAGCGCATCGAGACGCTCTTGGGTGCCAAGCTGGATGAACCGGCGTGGATAGCAAAACTTCATACCGCCTTGAAGCTCCGACAAATCAGCGTCTTCGATGGGGAACGAAACGCAGATGCTGCAGGAACGACATAGCGATGCACGTCTGCCTATGAAGGTGTCGGCGAGTCAAGTTGCGCGCGGCGATTCTCTTGAAAGATCGGTTGCAGGGCGCAAGTCTACCGCTCCGGGGGCTTCGCTTGTGTGCCTTTGTGAAATCGCTTCGAAATTTGACCATTGGTAGATCAAAAATGGATGTAATTTGACATAATAAGAAAAAAGTTAAATGCAATCACTTTGTTTAATAAGTTTTCAGATATCCAGACAGCGAATCGCGCAATGGCGAGGGTATTCAGCCAGGATTGCCAGCTCTGTGGCGCCGCCGCGCAGGCGGTGATTTGCGCGGATTGTGCACGCGAGCTACCATTTCGCGCGGAGCCCGGCTGCCCCAGTTGCGATGAATCCGCCGGCGCAGGCCAACTCTGCGGCGCCTGCCTGGCCGACCCGCCGCTTTTCGATGCCACGGTGAGCGCGTTTCGCTACGAATTCCCCTTGGACAGGCTGGTGCAGGACTATAAATTTCGCGCCAATCTGGCGCTGACTACCTTGCTTGTCGATGCTCTGGCGGCGGCCGTCGAGCGCCATCTGGTCGAACGCGGCGGCGGGCTTCCCGATCTGATCGTGCCGATGCCCTTGGCGCCCCGGCGTCTCGCCGAACGCGGTTTCAACCAGGCCGCCTTGCTGGGCCGCGCGCTGGCCGAACGTTTTCAATTGCGCTTTGCGGCCGAGGCGGTCTCAAGGGTGCGCGATACGCGGCCGCAGGCGGGGCTGAAGCGCGCCGAGCGACGGCAAAATGTAAAGAACGCCTTTGCCTGCAATACCGGACAAGTGAATGTGCGCGGGCTGCGTATCGCCCTGGTCGACGATGTGATGACGACGGGCGCCACCATGTCCGAGGCGGCGCGGGCGCTCAAGAAAGTCGGTGCTCGCAGCGTCGATGCCTGGACGCTGGCACGCGCCCTGCAGCATCGCTGAATTGCCGCGACACTTCATCAGGCCGGAAAGGAAAAACCAAATCCGATGTTTCATGTAGTCCTCTATCAACCGGAAATCCCGCCCAATACCGGCAATGTCATCCGCCTTTGCGCCAATATCGGCGCTCGCCTGCACCTGGTGCATCCGCTGGGTTTCCAGTGGGATGATGCCCGGGTAAGGCGTGCGGGCCTCGATTATCATGAACTCACCAATGTGGAGCATCATGACGATTGGGCGGCCTGCCGGCAAGCGCTGACCGGCAAGCGTATTTTCGCCGTCGAGAATCCGGCGTCGACGCGTTATGACCAGCCGCTGTTTCGCCGCGACGATGTGTTCCTGTTCGGTCAGGAGACGCGCGGCTTGCCGGCGTCCATCCTTGAAGAATTGCCGCTCGCACAGCGCCTGCAATTGCCGATGCTGCCAAGCAACCGCAGCCTCAACTTGTCCAATGCCGTCGCCGTCATGATGTTCGAAGCCTGGCGACAGTGCGATTTCGAAGGTGCCGTGCCACTCTGATGTGTGCCCGCGCGTCACCGGCAAGAGGACACTGGTGCCCGCTGATGCCGGCGCAGCAATTCACGGGGTCGCGGCCAGTAGCGGCCATGGCGCGATAGGCCGTATATTACCCAAGGCGGCTGGCCGTGTTTTCTTCAAACGCGAGGTCATGGGAGCCGAAACCGACGAAATTTGTAAGGAGGAAGGTATTACCTCGTCCAATTGCTGGGTAATGCTGCATCGAGCCCGTGTCGCGCTGCGCGAATGCTTGGAATGGAACTGGTTTATGGGTGCGGCGAAATGAATGGAACCAAGGTGAAGTTGTCGTGCAAGGAGGCCGCGAGGTTGATGAGCCAGCGTCAGGACCGGACTCTGTCCGGGGTCGAGGAAGTGGCGCTCAAGGAGCATCTGTTCGTGTGCCTGAACTGCCGGCGTTTCGACCAGCAGCTCGATTTCCTGCGCCGTCTGGCCAAGCGCTATGCCGAGGGGCCGTCCGCCGGGAAGCCGGATGATGTCGCCTGAATCCGGCAGCGCAGTCGGGCCGTAATACGCGAGTCAGCGATATTTGATAGATTGCCGGAACCGCAATTGTCAGCCGATGCCTGTAGGCGTAATCCGTGTTCGGCCGTTAGTGCTGGATACTGATGGGTAATGTAGCACCGCAGTAAGCAGGCGGTCCCCGCCATGGCCGGCAGCAAGGTCGAGGCAGAAACCGCCGAAAATTTGTTTCAAGCCCTTTTTTAGCGTCAATCCGATTCAACACAACCTGAAAGTGACCATCATGAAAACCAAACTGATCGTATCTTCTGCAATCGCCGGCCTGATGGCCATGGGCATTTCCGGTGCCTCGTTCGCCCAGGACAAACCCGCCGCGGGCGCCAAGGAAAAATGCTACGGCATCGCCAAGAAGGCGAAAAATGATTGCGGCACGGCCAAGCATTCCTGTGCGGGCCAGTCGACCGTCGACAATGGACCTGATGAATGGATCTATGTCGCCAAGGGTACCTGCGAGAAAATGAAGGGTAGCCTGAAAAAGCCGGCGGCCTGAGGTATTTTCCGCGCTGAACCCGGCGGAACGACCGATCGATAAAGGATGCCCTCGACATCGAGGGCATCGTTTTTTATGACCCACGAAAATCCCCCTTCCCCCGGCCTGCATGGCGCAGGCATCGGTCTGCGCACGCCGCATTACCAGGCTCTGCTGGCGCAGTCGCCGCACGTCGGTTTTCTGGAAGTGCACAGCGAGAATTTTTTTTGCGACGGCGGCCAGCCGTTGCGCTACCTGGAGCGCTTCCGCCGGGATTATGCGATCAGCACCCATGGTGTCGGTTTGTCGCTGGGGTCCGTCGACCCGCTGGATACCGGGCATCTGAAAAAACTGAAACGGCTGGTGGATTGGCTGGACCCGGTGCTGGTTTCCGAGCATCTGTGCTGGGTCGGTGTCAACGGTCGTTTTCTCAATGATTTGCTGCCCCTGCCCTATACGCAGGAATCGTTGGACCATGTCGTGACCCGCGTGCAGCAGGTGCAGGAATACCTGGGTCGGCAGATCCTGGTCGAAAATGTGTCGAGCTACCTCGAATTCGCCGACTCCACCATTCCCGAGTGGGAATTCGTTCGCGAAGTTGCGCAGCGCGCCGGTTGTCGCATTCTGCTCGACGTCAACAATATTCATGTGAACGCCGTGAACCACGGCTTCGATGCCCTGGCCTATATCGATGCCATTGTGCCCGGCAGCGTCGGCGAAATTCATCTTGCCGGCTTTCAGGATGCCGGCGACATCCTGATCGATACGCATGGCAGCGCGGTTTCGGACGCGGTCTGGAAGCTCTATGCCCATGCGGTTCGCCGCCTTGGTCCGGTGCCGACGCTGATCGAGTGGGATACCGATATTCCAGCGCTGGACGTATTGCTTGGAGAGGCCGACAAGGCAAACCGGTTGCTCGCCACGGAGGCTGCGCTTGCTGCATGATCTGCAATCCGCGTTTGCCGGTGCGCTCCTCGGCGCGGACGGATCGGCGGCGGGCCCCGCAATCCGCGCCGGCGCGTTGACCGCCGCGCGCCGATTGGAGATTTACCGATATAACGTCCTGGCGAATTTGCGCGGGGCGCTCGCCGACATCTATCCCGTCGTGCAGGCGATTGTGGGCGAGGCTTTTTTTCGGCATGCGGCCGAGCAGTTCATCCGCGTCTGCCCTTCGCGCTCGGGAGATTTGAACCAGTTCGGCCAGGACTGGGCGGCATTCCTGGCGACCTACCCGCATGCGCGGGATTTGCCCTATCTCGCTGATGTTGCGAAGCTGGAATGGGCATGGCATGAATCTTTCCATGCCGCCGACCATGCCTCCTTCGATCTGGCGCGATTGTCCTCGGTCGCGCCGGAGCAACATGGCCGGCTCCGGTTCCAGCTGCACAGTTCCGTGCGCTTGCTGTCATCCGGGTTCCCCCTGTTTCACATCTGGGAGGTGAACCAGCCCGGCTATGGTGGCGCCATGGAACTCGACTGGACGACAGGAGGCGATCATCTGCTGATTCATCGCCAGGGGGTCGAGGTATCAATCCACCGGCTTGAGCCGGCGGCCTGGAAGTTTCTGCGGGCGCTCTCGGCCGGGGCCGAGCTTGAACAGGCGGCGGAACAAGCCCTGGAGGCCGATGCCGAATTTGATCTGCAAGGTTTCCTGCTCCAATCCGTCCAATGCGACGTCATCGTCAATTTCACCGGGAGCAGTAATGAATAATCGGCTAATGAAACTGCTGGGAAGCTATGCTGTTGGCGCCGCCCACGCACTGGACCTGCTTTCCTCGCTGTTTCAACTCGGCTTGCGCCTCTATGTCGCCAGTGTGTTTTTCAATTCCGGCCTGACCAAGATTCGCGATTTTTCCTCGACCGTCGCCCTGTTCGAGAATGAATACATGGTGCCGTTCCTGCCGCCGGCCGTGGCCGCCGCCATGGGCACGGCCGCCGAACTGACGCTGCCGGTGCTGCTGGTGCTGGGACTGGCCTCGCGCCCGACCGCGATCGCCATGTTCGTGTTCAATATTGTCGCGGTGGTGTCCTATCCCGACATTAGCGAATCCGGCGTCAAGGACCATGTGCTATGGGGCATGATGCTGTTGGTCACGGTGTTCTACGGCCCCGGTCGCGCTTCCATCGATCATTTCCTGAAGATGCGCTTTGCCCGCCAGAATTGACCGCCGGGAACATCCGCAACGCGGTTCCGCCCGTATCTGAGGTCGCTGCAAAAAAAGTTGTATTTAAAAACAGGATTTATCCTCGGAGAACGGTATTGATCATGCACAGTCAACAATTCAGCGTCCCGCGTCGACGTCTCCTGGGCGGCCTGGTCGTAGCGCTGTTGTCGGCGGCCCTGCCCGTTGTCGCCCAGCCGAAGGCGACGCCGAAATTTGATGGCCCGTCGGCACTCAATAAGGCATTTCGCCAGCCGATGCTGGCCGAGCGGATTACGAAATCATTCACCTTGGTCGGCCAGAACGTCCTGGGAACCCGTTCCAGGCGAAACCTGGAAGATGCGATCAAGGAATTCGAGGCGGCATTGCAGGAACTGCAGGCGACTGCGCCGACCGCGGAAATTCGCGACAATTATCAGTTACTGGAGCAGCTGTTCGGCGAATACCGGGAAATTACCGGCAAGGCCATCAACCTCGAGAACGCCAAGTTGCTCGCCGAGCAAAATGAGGAACTGGTATGGATCTCCACCAAGGGCGCCAGCCTGATCCAGGCCTACACAAAGTCCGAGCGCAGCGACCTAATCGCCACCGCCAGCGATATTCGCACCCTGACGCAGCGCATCGCCAAACTGTACCTGTTCCGCAGCTGGGGCATCCGCTCGGAGGTGATCGCCAATGACCTGAAAAAGGCCGAGGCGGACTACCGTGCTGACATCAAGAAATTGCTGGCGGCGACGCAGAATACCGAGCAAATCAAAAGCGAGCTGGCACTCGCTGAAACGCAGTACTTATTCCTCAAGCAGGCCATCGACCGTCTCAACGCCAGCAAGACCTCAAGCATCGAGCTCGAATATGTTTCCAAGGCCTGCGACAATATTCTTGACGTGATGGAACGCGTGACCAAGCTCTATGAAGGATTGAAGGCCTAGCGAAATCGGTTGCGGGTAGGATAGCGAACTCCAGCATTGGCGCGCCTTTCCGGGCATTTTTGCCCCCAAAGGCGCACCAATGCTGGAGTTTCATTTTTCGGCTTGTGCCTTCGCTGCGAGCGCCGGATTCAGTGCCGGATCCAGGGCGATGCGTTCGTCGAACACATAGCAGTTGCCGACAAAATGCGCCGTACCGCACTCCTCGAAATATTTGAGGATGCCGCCGTCGAGCTGATACACCCTGGAGAAGCCGTTCTTGATCATCAGCGGCGCCGCTTTTTCGCAGCGAATCCCGCCGGTGCAGAAGGTCACGATGGTCTTGTCCTTTAGCGCCGGATCCAGGTCGTTGACGCGCTCGGCAAAGCTGCGGAAATTGTCCAGCCCCATGCTGACGGCGCCCTTGAAGGTGCCGTGCTCCACTTCGAAGTCGTTGCGCGTGTCGAGCAGGACCACCTCGCGGCCCTCGCCCAGCCAGGCGGCCAGCTCGCGCGCCGGCAGGCGCGGCGCCGGTGCGCGCGCGGGGTCGATATCGGGACGGCCCAAGGAAATGATTTCTTTTTTCAATTTGACCAGCAGTTTGCCGAAGGGCTGTCGCGCCGACAGGCTTTCCTTGACGGCGAGGGAGGTGAATTCGGGCATGGCCTGCAATTGCCCAAGAAAATCGTCGATTTGTGCGCGCGTGCCCGCCAGAAACAGATTGATGCCTTCGGGCGCCAGCAGGATGGTGCCCTTGAGGTGCAGGGCGGCGGCATGTTCCCGAAGCTGGACCCGCAATTCGCTCAGCGCATCCAGCGGCACGAATTGATAGGCGGCGATGTTGACGATCTTGCCCACGGTTCAAATATGGCCTAAAGCACGTAACGGGCGAGATCTTCACTGCGGGCGAGTTCGCCCAGCGTCTTGTCGACATAGCTGTCGGTCACGGTGAATTCCCGGCCGTGCGCGGAAGTGTCGAAGGAAATTTCTTCCAGCAGTTTTTCCATCACGGTGTAGAGACGACGCGCGCCGATATTTTCGGTTTTCTCGTTGACCGCAAAGGCGATTTCGGCAATACGCCGCACCGTGGCCGCCGGGAAATGCAGCGTCACGTCCTCGGTTTGGAGCAGGGCCTGATACTGGCGCGTCAGGCAGGCATCGGTATTGGTCAGGATGGCCTCGAAATCCTCGACCGACAGCGAGGACAGTTCGACCCGGATCGGCAGGCGCCCCTGCAACTCCGGGATCAGGTCGGATGGGCGTGCCAGGTGAAAGGCGCCGCTGGCGATAAACAGGATATGGTCGGTCTTCACCATGCCGTATTTGGTGGAAATGGTGGTGCCTTCGACCAGGGGCAACAAGTCGCGCTGCACCCCCTGGCGTGAGACATCGGCGCCCTGCGCCTCGGCGCGGCTGGCGATCTTGTCGATCTCATCCAGAAACACGATGCCGTTCTGTTCGACGTTCTGGATGGCGCTGATCTTGGTTTCTTCGTCGTTGACCAGTTTCATCGCCTCCTCGTCGGTCAACAGCTTCATCGCCTCCTTCACCGACAGTTTACGGGTGCGTCGCCGCGTCTGGCCCATGTTCTGGAACATGCCCTGGATTTGCTGGGTCAGGTCCTCCATTCCGGGCGGACCGAAAATTTCCATGCTGCCCGGCGATGCGGCGACATCGACCTCGATTTCGCGATCGTCCAGCTTGCCTTCGCGCAGCATCTTGCGGAATTTCTGGCGGGTGCCGTCCTCGCTGTTTTCCTTGTCCGGTTCCGCTGTCTTGCCGTAGAAGTCGAAACTGCGCGCCTGCGGCAGCAGGGCGTCAAGCACCCGCTCCTCGGCGTTGTCGCCGGCGAGATGGCGCACCTTGCTGGCTTCGACTTCGCGCGCTTCCTTCACCGCAATCTCGGCCAGATCGCGGATGATCGAATCGACGTCGCGACCGACATAGCCGACTTCGGTGAACTTGGTGGCCTCGACCTTGATGAAGGGCGCATTGGCAAGCTTTGCCAGACGGCGCGCGATCTCGGTCTTGCCGACTCCGGTGGGACCGATCATCAGGATGTTTTTCGGCGTGATTTCCTGACGCAGCGGATCCGGCACCTGCGCGCGCCGCCAGCGATTGCGCAGCGCGATGGCGACCGCGCGCTTGGCGGCGGACTGACCGACGATATGTTTGTCCAGCTCGGAAACGATTTCCTTGGGCGTCATCATTGGCAGCGGGTTTCGGTTTGGTCTGAACCTGCGGGGATCATCCCAGCGATTCGATGACGTGATTCTGGTTGGTGTATATGCAGAGGTCGGCCGCGATGGTCAGCGATTTCTTGATGATGTCGACAGGCGCGAGTTCGGTACTTTGCAGTAATGCGATCGCCGCCGCTTGCGCATAGGCGCCTCCGGAACCGATCGCCGCCACACCGTGCTCGGGCTCGAGTACATCGCCATTGCCGGTCACCACATAGGTATTGCCGCCGTCCGCCACGATCAGCATCGCCTCCAGGCGGCGCAACATGCGATCGGTGCGCCAGTCCTTGGCGAGCTCCACCGCCGAACGCTGGAGATTGCCCTGGTGCTTTTCCAGTTTTGCCTCGAAGCGGTCGAGAAGTGAAAATGCATCGGCTGTGCTGCCGGCGAAACCGGTGAGAATTTTGTCCTGATACAGCTTGCGCACCTTGGTCGCCGTGGCCTTGACGACGATATTGCCGAGCGTGACTTGGCCGTCTCCACCCATCGCGACCTGATTGCCGCGGCGAACCGAGAGTATGGTGGTGCCGTGAAATTGTTCTGTTGACATGGCGGAGGGGTTCGATGAAAAACGCGGATAAAACGGATTCGGCAGTATGGCGCAAACCCGGGTATGCCCGAAACGGCATACCCGGCGTGGACCGGCATCGCCGAACGGCAGTGCGGGCGACAGCGAAGCGAGCCTGACGCCGCTTCAAAAGCCGGGCTTCTCTTACGCCGCTTTCTTGCGCATCAGCATCGCATGCTTGGTCATGCCGAATATTTCCAGCAGCGCCGCCACCATCTCGTTCAGGTTGGAGAGGATGACGCGCTTTTGCGCCAGGTGAATGGCGCGGATCGCATCGAAAAACAGGCCGACGGCGTTGAAGTCGATGCGCAGCAGGCCGCTCATGTCGACAACGACTTCATGTTTCGAGGCGGCATACACGGCAAGCTGCTGCAACATATCCTTGCTGTTCGCGCTGACCACCCCTTTGAGCGGGAAGCCAACTTGCGCCTTATCAGGCGGCAATGCGGCCGCAATCGGCACCGCCTCGTCCCCGGCGGCGGTGGGGCGTACCACGGTTTCCCAGGCCGGCGGCGACATCTCGAAGGCAACCGCGTATTCCAGCCCCAGATCTTCATACTCGTTCAGCTTGGCATCGAGGATGTACAGTTCGAACAGCAGTGACCAGTACCCCTGGCTGGCGTTCAGGGGCAGGCCGGTGGCATCGTTGATCGACTTTTTCAGCAGCGCGGCGAAATCATTGAAGTTGTTGAACCATAGCGGCAGCTTGGCACGGCGCAGGCGCTGCAGGACGATGGAGAACAGTTCGGCCTCTTCGGACAGGATCACTTTGACCTTGCTGAAGTCGATGCGACTGCTGCCCATTCCCTTGGCGAAGGCCTCGAATTTGTCGATCTGCTCCAGCAGGGCGCCATCGGCAGTGGGGGTAATGACGAACAGGTCCTTGCGTTCGCGTTTTTCCTTGCGTCGTGGATCGGCATTGTCGCCACCTTCGATCCATAGCGGCGGCGAGCGCTCGAACTTGACGGTAAACAGCATCGACAAGGCGTCGAACTCCTTGCGGTCGTGCGTCAATTGGTAAAAATCGAACAGCATCAGCCAGGTGCGAATGCCGTTCTTGCCGTCCGCCGTTTTCATGTAATCCTTCAGCGTCTCCTGCGCAGCCTCGTAACAATCGGCGGCATACAGGATTGCCGCTTCGTAGATCGGCGGAAAGTTGTTGGAGTCGGGTGAAATCTGGTCCGCCGAGAATGCGGCGGCGGATGCCGGCGTCGCCGGTGGCGGCACTTTAGCCGTAGCCGAGCGATCGGAGGTGCCAGATTTTCCGGAAAGGGGAGAGGCCATGTGCGCGTGGGTTAAAACGGGTCGGCGACGGCGCTTGCGCCGCCGTCATTATTGCCTCCAAGTATAACCCCGCTTCCGGCCGTCGCGAAATGACCGCCCGGAGTACGGTCCTCAGCGTGCTTCGACAACGTCTGCCGCGGCGTCGGTTACGCAATACGCCAGGCCTTCAACAAAGATGCGCTTGGGCAGGTTGCGCCCGATGAAGACCATTTTGGACTCGCGTTTTTCGCCGGGCAGCCAGGGTTTGCCGGGGCTGCCGCCCATCAGCATATGCACGCCCTGGAAAATCATGCGATTGTCCTGGTCCCTGATGTTCAGGATCCCCTTGTAGCGCAACATGTCGACGCCGTAGGTCTGGATCAGCAGGGACAGGAAGGCCTCGATCTTTTCCATGTCCAGCGCGCGCTCATCTTTCCACACAAAGGATTGCACATCGTCGGAATGGCTGTGCTGGTCCTCGCTCAGGAAATCGGGCTCGATATCGAGGATCGAGTTCAGGTTGAAGCCGCGGATATCGAGGATTTCCTTCAGCGGCGTTTCGCCGAAGTGCACGCGCTGGAAGGTGGCGCGGGGGTTCATTTGGCGCAGGCGGGCCATCAGTTGCTGTGTCTCCTGTTCGGCGACCAGATCGGTTTTGGACAGGAGCAGGCGGTCGGCGAAGCCGATTTGCGCGCGCGCGTTTGGCATCAACCACGGTGATGACCGCGTCGAGCACATATTGCTCGTGGACGGCCTCGTCCATGAAAAAGGTCTGCGCCACCGGACCCGGTTCGGCCAAGCCGGTGGTCTCGATGATGACGCGGTCGAACTTGAGCTTGCCGGACTTCCTTTTAGCGGCAAGCTCGCCCAGGATCCGCACCAGATCGCCGCGCACCGTGCAGCAGATGCAGCCGTTGTTCATCTCCAGGATTTGTTCGTCCTTGTCCTGGACCAGGATTTCATTGTCGATCCCGGCTTCGCCGAACTCATTCTCGATCACGGCGATTTTCTCGCCGTGGCGCTCATGGAGTATGCGGTTCAGCAGGGTGGTTTTGCCGCTGCCGAGGAAGCCGGTCAGGATGGTGGCGGGGATCAGGTCGTTTTTTGCCATTTGGGGTCTTCGCGGATTCGGATAAAAAACAGATGGGGTGAAAAATGCCGGCATCAAGTCAGCACCGGCATCGGCGGGTGTCGGGCATGAGTGCACCGCCCACAAGGGAATGCAGGGTTTCGCGCACGAAGGCCTCGTCGAGGTCACGGACGATAAACACCAGTCTCGTGCGCCGGTCGCCATCGGGCCAGGCGGGCAGGCGCGCCATCGGGTACAGGGTGTGCTGCACGGCATGAATGGCGCGGGGCGCCGCCTCGCCGGCAACATTGACGATGCCCTTGATGCGCAGCAACTCGTCACCGCGCAGGCTGACAAGCGTCTCCAGGGCATCGACCAGGTTCTGCCAGACAATGGGCGTATCGAAGGCGATGGCAAAGGCATGGATGCGTTCGTCATGACGCGCAACCGGCCGCTGCGGCGCCAGCGCCGGGCCTTGCGGCGGCAGCTGCCGATAGGCCTCGGCGCGCAGCCAGTTTTGCACGTCCGGCATCTTGCTGCCGGCCTGGTAAAGGCCGGTGTCGAACAGCAGGGCGGGGTCAATTTCGCCGGCTATCGCTTCAAGCGGACGCGCCCCCGGGTTGAGGCCGGCAAGCCGCGCTTTCAGCGCATCGATCTTCGCGCGCGGCACCAGGTCGGTCTTGGTAATGACGATACGGTCGGCGACCGCCGCCTGCTTTACCGACTCGAAGTGGCTATCGAGCTGGGCTCCGCCGTACGCCGCATCCACAGTGGTGACGACGCCCGCCAGTGAATAGCGCGCCGCGACCAGGGGCATTTCGATCAGGGTATGCATGATCGGCGCCGGGTCGGCGAGGCCGGTGGTCTCGATCACCACCCGGCGGAAGTCCGGCACTTCGCCGTTGGCGCGCTTGAAATAAAGATCGCGCAGAGCCGTCACCATATCGCCCGCCACCGAGCAGCAGATGCAGCCGTTCGACATCACCATCACATTGCCGCTGGCTTCGCGCACCAGCAGGTGATCGATCGATACCGCGCCGAATTCATTGACCAGCACTGCGGTATCTAACATCGAAGGATGCCCGAGCAGGCGATTCAGCAGGGTGGTCTTGCCGCTGCCCAGGAAGCCGGTAAGCAGGGTGATCGGCGTGACGGTGGAGGCGGTCATGCGCAATGCGCGCAGCGGCCGCGCACCTTCAAATCGATTTCCGAGCTGCGGAATCCCCTGGGCAGTCTGAGTTCGACCTTGGGTGCCACTTTGTCCAGACAGAAGGTCTGTCCGCAGGCCTCGCAGGTGAAATGGGCATGATGGCCATGCCGGGTTGTCATGCCCGGTTTCGCCGCACTGTGTTGCGGATTGACCATGAAGCGCCATACGCGGTCGTCGCCGGCAATACGGTGCGCGATATTCTTGTTGACCAGCCATTCCAGCACGCGATACACCGTCACCCGGTCGACCGCGTGATGGTCGGCCAGCGCGTGGGCAACGTCGAGGTGCGAAGCCGCGCGGTCGCTGGCCAGCAAGCAGGCCAGCACTGCGGTGCGCGGCTGGGTCAGGCGCTCCCCGGTGGCGCGAATGCCGGCCTCGGCTGCGAGCAGATGATCCAGATAGGCGGCTTTCATGCCCCTATTTTAGACCGCCCCCTTTCTTTATGCAACTCAGTTACATTAAGGCGGGCCGACATGATGTCGATCGGAATTCCCGATCGCGGCGTTGCGGCGGCTGCGGATCATTCATGGGCAAGACCGAGCATGCCGGTCAAGCCCAGGTCGGCAGCCACCAGTTGCGCGTATTCCTGGAAAGCAAGCTGACGATATGCTTCGCGCATGCAGGCTGCCATCTCCATTGGCGCGCACTCATTCGAGGTTTTGTCGTCTGTCTTTTCCGTCTTGCCCTCATCGGGCTTGACGGTGCCGGCGTCGGCAATGGGCGCAGTGGACAGGTAGGCATCGACTCTGCGCCGCGAGTCGATGCTATCGAAGTCTTCAAACCAGGCGCGCAGCACGGCCAGTTCGCCAGAACTGAGGTTGCGGATTTCTTCGGTCAGTCGCTGAAGATTATTCATCATGGGTTCCGTGGGTGATTGAACATTGCCGCCCGCGCCGATCTGTGTCGGCTCGGGCGGCGCCGGGATCAATGGCTCATCAGCAGCGGGCGGCGGCCGAGTTGCAGGAAGCAGCTGCGTGTCGCAATGTCGTGCAATACCTGTGCGCGGCGCGCCAGATCGTTGAAAAAATGGTGGGTCGCCGGTACCACGGGGTCGGCGACATCAAAATCGCCGCCGGCACCATCACCCTTCAGAAAGCCGGATAGGCCCGCCTCGCTGCCGAATGCCGTCGGGTTGACATGCGTGAAGCTGGTATTGGTTTCGCGGCCATGGCAGGCATTGCAGGTGTTCACCGAAAAATGAAAGCGCGCATCGGCATCGCCAATTCCAGGTGCATTCCAGAAATCAAAACTGTTTGGCGAAGCGCCACCGAGGAAGGGCAGCAGATCAGGAAACGGCAGATCTGCAGGGACCGTGTGCTTGTCCAGCTTGATGGCCGCGGCATTGTTGTTGATCCAGTTGGCCAGCTTGGCCTGCTGCGGGCCGCCGGCATTGTAGGTGGCGCGATCCGGGGTCTGCTTGACCGTGACCATGCGCAGTTGGCCGGCGTCCGAATCCGTCGAGAAAATCTGGAATTCCCGCAATTCCCAAGGGCCGGCGAGGGCGATTTCATCGGTGCGTACCTGGTTGATGGCGCTGCCATTGGGCTTGGCCGGATCGGCATTGGCGTGGGCAAAGGTTTCGGTGATCGTCTCCAGCGCAGTGCGGTAGGCCGCCGAGTTGATGGGATTGGCGTCCAGATCGAGCCATTGCTGCGCCCAGCTCTTGATCTCGCTGCAGCTGTGCTTGGGCACACCGTACTCGAGGATGATGGTGAATGGTCGTGCCGAGCAGGCGTTGACGGGATCGACCACGGCGAACACGAAGCGACCTTCGCCGCCGCTGCCGTGACCATAGGAAGTATTGGTCGACAGATCGACACGATTGACGATCGCCAGCAGCTTGACCGGTGCCTTGGAAATATCGAGTCGGCCGTCACCGAGCTTCGGCCAGTTGTTGAGGATGGTCTGCATCTGCGGGCGCGCCGGCACCGTGAAGCTGTTGACGGACTGGTTGTTCAGCCAGTGGCGGAACATGCGCTGCGTAAAATCGGACGGGTTGATGCCTGTCAGCGGCTCATTGGCCATTTGCGTCATCAGGTAGCCAAAGGTCCATTTGCCGTTCGGCGTGCCGGTGTTGTTGCAGGGATTGAAGGTGCGCGAGGGATCCTCGACCACGCTGACATCAGTGACCATCAGCGATTTTTTCTCGTCGACGATGGCGCCGCCCACATCGATGAGGTCGAGAATGCCGATGCGCCGGCGATCGATCAGGCGCTGCACATCCAGCTCGCGGCGCGCGATGATTTCGCGGCCGCGGAACTCTCTGATCAGCAGCGCTTTCTTTTTTCCCCTGAGCGTCGTGATAAGCCGGTCCTGGCGTGCGCTTTCCTCGTCGAAATTGAGTGGCACGGCGGCGGTGAAAACGCGGTCGCCGGCGACCTCGTCGCCGTCACGGCCGTCGTCATGCAAGGTAAGGCTGTCGCCATCCGGATTCAGGGTAAGCGTGTCTTTGACGCGTGCATCCGGCGCGATCGTCGCCAGCAGCAGCGAGTTTCCCGGCTGGGCGCCACGCTTGAGCTGAATCCCGGTTACCGGTGGCGGATTCAGGCGAAAATCGCTGAGCTTGGTGCGACCGGAGGCTTCGGCCGGACGGTTCAGGATGGCCGCATCTGCACTGCCTTCCGGCTTGACACCGGCATCGCGCAGTTGCCGGCCGTCGATGGTGCAGGAGGCGATGGCAGCAATTGCGCCGATGCAGGCCAACGCCAGGGCGGTCCGGATCAATTGGTTCGAATTCATGGCGGTACTCCTTTCGAATATCTGCTTGGTTGGCTCGATGCCATCAGTACGTCATGTCGACAACGTTGCCTTCCGGCTCCTTGCCACCCATACTTTTGGCAGGGGTGTCGGGATCCGGCCGCACGATGGCTGCTGCGGCTGCCGCCTCGAGCGCGGTGAAGGCGGCATGTTTGTTGTTCGCGTAGGTCACGACGATCTCGTGACTGGCAAATTGCTTGCCGGCGTAAACCAGCCCGGCGGCGAGGCTGGCGGCAACGAAGACGGCGATGGTCATCCGGCTGCGTCGGCTTACATCGACCAGGGCCGGCTCGGGGCGGGCGACCGGCGCGGCGTACAGATTGTTTTGTTTCATGGCTATCTCCTTAGGTTGCGAATCGTGCAATCGCGCCGGCGAGACAATGCGCGAATCCGGACTGAAATATCCGCCTGGGAGCGGTCAGCCGTCCTTAAGCGCGCCTTAAATGTTCTGAAATCGCCGGCTGGCGTTACAATCAAGACACAACATCCGGGCGCGCGGCGCGGCGGAACTGACTCCGGGAGGACGTTTGCAGAACGGCTATCGCTTTGGGCAAGTTGAAGTCAGGCCGGCGGAGCGGCGCCTGCTGATTGCGGGCAAGGCCGCCACCATCGGTGCGCGCGCCTTCGACGTGTTGCTGGCGCTGATCGAGCGCCGCGAGCGTCTCGTCGGCAAGAACGAGTTGCTGGAACTGGTCTGGCCCGGCGTGATTGTCGAAGAGAACAATCTGCAGGTGCAGATCTCAACCTTGCGCAAATTGCTGGGGGCGAAAGCGGTCGCCACCATCGCCGGACGCGGCTACCGGTTCACGCTCGAGGCGGACGAGGGCGCCCCGGCGCCGTCTCAACGTCACAATTTGCCGGCGCAGCTGAACAGTTTCGTCGGGCGCGCAACGGAAATCGCCGAGGCGCGTCTACTGCTTGGCAAAGCGCGCCTGCTGACCCTGAGCGGCGCCGGCGGCACCGGCAAAACGCGGCTATCCCTCCAGTTGGCGGCGGGCTTGCTGGATGAATTTCCCGACGGCGTCTGGTTCGTCGAGTTGGCCGCCCTCGCCGACGAGCGACTGCTGCCGCAGGCGGTCGCCTCGGTGTTGCAGGTGCGCGAGCAGGCCGGCCATTCGGTGCTTGAGGCCGTGCTGAAATATCTGGGCGAACGTCGTCTGCTGCTGGTGCTGGACAATTGCGAGGCCCTGGTGCGGGGCTGCGCCGAGCTCGCGCGCCAACTGTTGCGGGCGGGGCCGCAACTGAAGATTCTGGCCTCCAGCCGCGAGCACTTGCGCGTGGCCGGCGAGACCGTGTACCCGGTACCGGCGCTGGCGGTGCCGGACATACGCCAATCCCTGGATGCGGCGGCAATGAGCGCATTCGATGCGGTGCGCCTGTTCGTCGATCGCGCCCAGTCGGTGCAGCCCGCGTTTCGGCTGTCGACCCAGAACGCGGGCGCGGTGGCCGCCATCTGCCATCGTCTCGATGGCTTGCCGCTGGCCATCGAACTGGCGGCGGCACGCGTGCTGGCGTTGCCGGTGGAAAAAATCGCCGCCCGTCTCGATGATCGTTTCCACCTGCTGACCGGCGGCGATCGCGCCCTGCCGCATCACCAGACCCTGCGAGCCTCGATCGACTGGAGTCACGATCTGCTCAGCGAGGCGGAGCGCGGGCTGCTGCGGCGACTGGCGGTATTTGCCGGCGGCTGGACCCTGGAAGCCGCCGAAGCCGTTGGCGCGGACGGTGCTGCCGATGCGCACGCGGTTCTGGATGTGCTCACCGCACTGATCGAGAAATCGCTGGTGGCGCCGGACGCCGACGGCGAACGCTATCGCTTGCTTGAGACCGTGCGCGCCTATGCACAGGAGAAGCTGGCAGGTTCGGGCGAGGCCGCCGATGTGCGCAATCGCCATCTGGCCTACTGCCTGGCGCTGGCGGAAACGGCGCGACCGCATCTCAACGGGGCGGCGCAGGGCGAATGGATGGCGCGCCTCGATGCCGATCATGAAAACCTGCTGGCGGCGCATGCATGGTGCGAATCGGCGCCGACGGGAGCCGATTCCGGACTGAAATTGGTCTTCGCAAGCAAACTCTATTGGTTCAACCGCGGATTGCTGGCACTTGGCCATCGGCTGACGGTGGAGGCATTGGCACGCCGTGGCGCCGAAGCGCATAGCTTGCTGCGCTGTCGGGTCTTGCTCATCGCCGGCCAATTGGACGTGGTCAGGGGCCGCTATGCCGAGGCGCTTGTTTATCTCGAGGAAAGCCTTGCCATTGCCCGCGAGCTGGGCGATCAGGCGCGCATCGCCGCGGTGCTCCAGCCGCTGGGCGTGGCCTCGATGGGGCGCGGCGATTTGCCGGCGGCGAGAGATTATCTGCGAGAGGCGCTGTTGCTCGCGGAAAGCGTCGGCGACCCGCGCGATCTGGGCGCTGCCATGACCGCGCTTGCACAACTGCACCGGATAGAGGGCGCACTCGATCTTGCGCAGCCGCTTTATGAAAGAGCGGTGGGGCTGGCCCGCCAGGTTGACGATCGCGAAAGCGTCGGCATTGGCCTGCTCAATCTCGCCATGGTGGCAATTACCCGACATCAACATACTGAAGCGGCGACCATGCTGACCGAGGTGGTGACGATCATCGCGGAGACCGGGTCCAAATTGGCGACGCAAAGCCTGCTCGAAGTCAGTGCCGGACTGGCGTCACAGCGGGCGGATTGGACGCATGCGGCGCGCTGGTTCGGCGCTGCGGAGGCGCAGGCCGCGCGCAGCGGCTCGCACCCCGATCCCGGCGACAAAGCCTTTTTGCTGCCCCTGGTCACGCTGGCGCGCGCGTCCATGGGAGACGCGACATTCGCAGCCGCGGCGACGGGAGGGAGCGTTATCCCGGCCGAACAGGCGCTGGCCGAGGCCGGCGCCTGGCTGGCACGCCAACTGGCGGCCAGCAGACATCCCGGCCAGAGGACGCGGGTCTAGCGCTTAGCTGTCATTGATGATGATCGGATCCAGCGGCGGCAGGGGCTTGTCGCCGTCCATGACCTTGATGGTGTATTTGTAGCGGCCGGGACGTGAATTGCGATTAACGCAGGTGAAGCGGGTGCGGCCTGCTTCCCGGTTGCATTTGAATTCATCGCGACCGTCGGCGATGACAATGCCGTCTTCGCTAAAAGTATATGCGGTCGCGCGCGGCAGTTCCCAGGTAATGGTGAAATCCCTGGCGCCTTTGGGCACCACGATCGGCTCCTGATCAACCACGATGTAGCGACCGGATACCACCGTCACCATGGGGTTGGCGGGGTTGGGTCCGGTAAACGGACTGGCGCATCCACAAAGACCTATTGTGAGCGTCGCCGCGAAAAAAATGTTCTTCTTCATTTGAATTCCCTGGTTTGCAATGAACCGATGACGTCCGCGCCATGCGTCGGTTCGGTGACAAGAAAGGCGGTAGCGGGCCGCCGCTTTTTTCGTTTTTTGTGCGCGCAAACGGGCGACTGGGAGCCGCCTCTCGGTGGTGGCTCGTATCGTCGCCTGGAGCGGGATGCGGCCACTGGACAATTATTAAGCCGTTGCCATGGCAAGCACTATCGTTTTCTGCAAAATCGCCCGCTTTGAACGCCTAACCCACCTTGCCGGGTAGGAAGTAAACAAGAAAACGGCTTTTAAAACTCCAGCATTGGCGCGCTTTCCCGGGCATTTTTGCCTCAAACACCGCGCCAATGCTGGAGTTTGTCGTTTTAATTTCCTCGACAGCATTATTTTTTCGCCGGCTTGTTCTTCGCGCGGGGATGCGCCGCGTCGTAGATTTTTGCCAGATGCTGGAAGTCCAAGTGGGTGTACACCTGGGTCGAGGCGATGCTGGCATGGCCGAGCATTTCCTGCACCGCGCGCAGGTCGCCGGACGATTGCAGCACATGCGAGGCAAAGGAATGACGCAACATATGCGGATGCATATCGGCGCCGATGCCCTGCACGATCGCCCAATGCTTGATGCGCGTCTGCACGACGCGCACCGACAGGCGCCTGCCCTGCTTGCCGAGGAATAGCGCGTGGATATCGTCGCCGCCGGCGCCCTTGACGGTGGCGCGCACCGTCAGCCAGTGCCGGAGCGCGTCGAGCGCGTGGCGGCCGATCGGCACGATGCGCGTTTTGCCGCCCTTGCCGTGCACGCGCGCTTCGCCGCTTGAGAAATCGATGGCGTCGAGATTCAGCCCGGTGAGCTCGGACACGCGCAGGCCGCAGGAGTACAGCAGCTCGAACACGGCGCGGTCGCGCACGCCCTCCGGCGAATCGTCCGCGAAACTGACCAGGCGTACCGCCTCATCCGGGGACAGGGTTTCGGGCAGGCGCCTGGCGGCCTTCGGCGCACGCACGCCCTCGGCCGGGTTGACCGACGCGCGTTCATTTTCGAGGCGGCGCATGAACTCGAAATAACCGCGCCAGCCGGACAATACCCGCGCCAGCGACTTCGGTCCCAGGCCGCGCGAATGCAGGGTGGCGATATAGCGGCGAATGTCCATCTGCGTGAGCGTTGCCAGCGAACGCTGCGGCTCTGCCGCGACCAGGGCGCCCAGCAATTCCAGGTCGCGCCGGTAGTGCTTCAGGGTCAGCGCCGCCAGGCGCCGCTCGTGCTTCAGATGCGCGAGGTATTGTTCGACCGAAGGTTCCGCAGGCTTGGGCGACGCATTCACGATCGACCGCGGCGGCAATCGAGAATCAGCCCTGGCCGGGCGGGAGGAAGGTCAGCTGGCGGGCGAGAACGTGCGCAAAGGTATCGCCGATGCGCGTCAGGAACAGGGTGCCCATATCGGCGTAAAAGCGTTCGGCGCTTTCGGAGGCCATCAGCAGCAGGCCGAAGCAGCCGCCCATCTTCAGCGGCACCATGGCATAGGACTTCAAATGCGGCGCATGCTCGCCGAACCACAAATGGGTTTCGTACACCGGATGGCCGCCGCAGTAGGGTTGGGTCATCGCCTCCACGAATTGCCGCAGCTCCGGGGCGACGGTCTGGAATTCGGGCGTATCGCTACCGCCCGGCGCTGCCACGTTCCACAGTCGGATCGCCACATGCGGAATCCGGAAACGGTCGAGAAGATCGAGGTACAGCGTATCGACGGCCGCGTTGAGCGAGGGCGCATCGATCAGTTTCAGGGTCAGTTGCTGCACCTTGTCCGACAGCAGATCGTTTTCTTCGCCGAACTGGATCAGTTCCGCCAGCTTGGTCTCCAGCAGGCGCACTTTTTCGCGGGTGGCGATCAGCTGGCGTTCCGGGATGGAAACCGTGCGGCCGCCATGCGGGTGCGCGACGTTCAGGGCCAGCAGCACATCGGCATGCTGTTCAAAAAAATCCGGGTTGGCGCGTAAAAATTCGGCCACATCGTCGATATTCAATTGCGAGTCGGACACGCGTTACCTCTTTTTTTTGGGGTTCCTGGATTTCGCTAGATTTCAATCTCGCCGCGATACACGGTGGTGGCCGCGCCGGACATCAGCACCGGCGCATCGTCGCCGTGCTCGACGCCCTGCCATGTTACCGCGAGATCGCCGCCGCGCGTGGAAACACGCACCGTTTCGTCGAGCAGACCCCAGCGGATGCCGGTGACCACGGCCGCACAGGCGCCGGTGCCGCAGGCCAAGGTCTCGCCCGCGCCGCGCTCCCAGACGCGCAGCCGCATCTGGTCGCGCGACACGATCTGCATGAAGCCGGCGTTGACGCGCTGCGGAAAGCGCTCATGATTCTCGATCAGCGGTCCGTCTTCGCGTACCGGCGCTTGGTCGACATTGCGCACCAGCTGCACTGCATGCGGATTGCCCATCGACAGCGCGCCGATGGTCAGCACCATGCCCTGCACATTGAACTCGTACTTGAGGGCCTGGGCGTCGGCCTTGAAGGGAATGGCGGCGGGCGCAAAGCGCGGCGCCCCCATATCGACGCGGATCAGGCCGTCGGCCTCGATACGCGGCGCGATCACCCCGCTCATGGTCTCGACGCGGATTTCGGCCTTGTTGCTGAGGCCCTCGCTGCGCACGAACTGCGCGAAGCAGCGCGCGCCGTTGCCGCATTGCTCGACTTCGCCGCCGTCGGCGTTGAAAATGCGATAGCGGAAGTCGACCCCCGGGGTGAGGGCGTTTTCCACCAGCAGCAACTGGTCGCAGCCGATGCCGAAATGCCGGTCGGCCAGCTTGCGAATCTGCGCGGCATTGAGCGCACTGGCCTGCGGCTGGGCGATGCCGTTCAGCATGATGAAGTCATTGCCCTGACCATGCATCTTGGTGAAGGTGAGGCGCATGAAAAAAGGCCTGCCTAGGCGGCGGTTTCGTCGGGGAAGAACACGAAGCCGCTGTCCGCGAGCGAGGTGTCTTTTTCGATCTCGGTGATTTCTTCGATGTTCATCGCCGGCGGCTTGTCGGCCGGATTCTTTACAGAGGCGCGGAATGCCGGGTCCGCGCAGGCGCGCGAAATGGCGATATTGCTCGCCTCGTCGGCATTGGCGGCCTCGGTGTAGACGTTCTTGTAGAAGCCCATCCACGTCTGCTTCCCGTCTTGTTCGATCAGGAAGTGCTCGCCGCGCAGGAATACATGAAAGTAAGCCATTCCCGGATTCTAGCCGATTCCTGACGGTCGATCATAAAAATTGGCTTCGCCCGGCGGGCGGGTTTTGAAACGCTTGTGCACCCAGAAATACTGGTCGGGCATTTCCACAATGCGCGCCTCGAGGAAGGCATTCATGCGCCGGGCATCGGCCGCGGCATCGCCGCTGGGATAATTTTCCCAGGCCGGGTAGAAGCGCGCTTCATAGCCATCCGCGGTCTGGCGTGTGACCAGGGGGACCACTTTCGCACCGGTGATTTCGCACAATCGCGCCAGTGCGGTGACAGTGGCGGTCTTGATGCCGAAGAAATCGACGAACGCCGCATCCTTGGCGCCGAAGTCCATGTCCGGCAAATAGTAGAACGGCTTGTTTTCCTTCAGCGCTTTCAGCACCGGGCGCAGGCCTTGCTGGCGGGTCACCAGCAAGGGCTCGCCGAAGCGCAGGCGCGCGCGGCGCAGGGCGGCGTCGAAGGTCTTGTTTTTTTGCGCGGAGTACATGGAAAACGCTTCCGGATAGGCCTGCGAGAATCGCGCCCCGCCGATATCGAGACCGACGAAATGCGGCGCCAGGATGATCACCGGCACCTTGCCGCGCAGGGTATCCAGGTGTTCGGTGTCGAGCAGTTCCACATGCGCCAGCGCCGACTCCACCGGGGCATACCAGACGCGGCCGAGATCGAGGGTGGCGCGTCCCAGATTGCGGAATACGCCGCGGCCGATGGCCTCGCGCTCCTGCTCGCTTTTTTCCGGAAAACAAAGCCGGAGGTTGATCATGGACACGCGCCGACGCCCCCAGTGAAACAGCAGGCTGCCGAGGCCATTGCCGATGGCCGCGACCCAGCGGATCGGCAACCAGCGCATGCACCACAACAACCACAGGGCGATCCTCATTCCCGGTCTTCCGCTGGACAGGGTGGCAGGGGCGCGCCCGCCGGGTGCTTGTAGCGGTTATAGCTCCACAGGTATTGCGCCGGCGCCTGCGCGATCAGTTTTTCCACCATGGCATTGGTCTGCCGGGCGGCGATATCGCGATCTTCGGAAAAGGGTTCGGGCATCGGTTCGATATGCACACAGTAGCCGCGCCCCTTGGGCAGGCGCTCGGCGAAAAAAAACAGCACGACGGAATCGGTGCATTGCGCGAGGCGCGGCAGCAGGGTCATGGTATAGGCGGGCTTGCCGAAAAATTCTGCCCACACACCGTCGCCCTGGCGGGGCACCTGGTCGGGAAGAATGATGATGTTGCCGCCGCTCTTCAAGGTTTTCAGCAGGGTGCGCACGCCGGCGGCACCGGCTGCGGCGGTCGAGCCGCCGCCGCGACAGCGCCCGGCCTCCATCAGTTGTTGCAGCCAGCGTTGCTTGGGCGGGCGATACAGGGCGGTGACCGGGATGCGGCTTTCGAGATAGCGGCCGGCAATGTCGTAACAGCCCAGATGCGGTGTGACGAAAATGATGGCGCGATGCGCGGACTTGGCGGCCTCGATATATTGCCAGCCGCCGCATTCGCGGACCAGGGCATACAGGCGTTCGACCGGCGCCGTCCAGGCGATGGCGAGTTCGGTGAAGCCGCGTCCCTGTTCGGCCACCGCGCGATGCGCAATCGCGGCCAGATCATCCGTCGGGTGGCCGGCGCCGTACAGGGCCAGGTTGGCGTGCGTCAGCCGGCGCTGGCGGGGCGACAGACACCATGTCAGCCAGCCCAGCGCGGCGCCGATGGCGTGATTCGCGCGCAGCGGCAGTTTGCCCAGCAGCCGGAACAGCCCGCTCATTGCGCAACGGACCTTTGCCCGGGCGCCGGGCAGGGTGGGTTGGGGAGGGGCTTTCTGCTAGAATTCAAGATTGTCTGACCATCTTTCAACGACTGTGGGGATACCCAATGAACGACTATCTGTTTACTTCCGAATCCGTTTCCGAGGGCCACCCCGACAAGGTCGCCGATCAGATTTCCGATGCAATTTTGGACGCGATTCTAGCCCAGGATCCGCGCTCGCGTGTTGCGGCTGAAACGCTTTGTAACACCGGCCTGGTCGTGCTCGCCGGTGAAATCACTACCCATGCCAATGTCGATTACATCGGCGTGGCGCGCGACACCATCAAGCGCATCGGCTATGACAATACCGAGTATGGCATCGATTACCGCGGCTGCGCGGTGATGGTCTGCTACGACAAGCAGAGCCCCGATATCGCCCAGGGCGTGGACAAGGCCCAGGACAACAGCCTCGACCAGGGCGCCGGCGACCAGGGTCTGATGTTCGGCTATGCCTGCGACGAAACCCCGGTACTGATGCCGGCCCCGATTTACTATGCGCACCGCCTGGTGCAACGGCAGTCGGAAGTGCGCAAGGATGGCCGCCTGCCCTGGTTGCGCCCGGATGCCAAATCGCAGGTGACGATGCGCTATGTCGATGGCAAGCCGCATTCCATCGACACCGTGGTGCTGTCCACCCAGCACGCACCGGAAATGTCGCAAACGGATATTCACGAAGCTGTCATCGAAACTATCATCAAGCCGGTGTTGCCGAAGGAATGGCTGAAAGATACCCGGTATCTGGTGAATCCGACCGGCCGTTTCGTGGTCGGCGGCCCGCAGGGCGACTGCGGCCTGACCGGGCGCAAGATCATCGTCGACACCTATGGCGGCGCCTGCCCCCACGGCGGCGGCGCGTTCTCCGGCAAGGACCCGTCCAAGGTGGACCGCTCCGCCGCCTATGCGGCGCGCTATGTGGCCAAGAACGTGGTGGCGGCCGGCCTCGCCAAGCAATGCCAGATCCAGGTGGCCTATGCCATCGGCGTGGCCAAGCCGATGAACATCACCGTCTACACCGAAGGCACCGGCGTGATTCCCGACGAAAAGATTGCGGCGCTGGTGGCCGAGCACTTCGATCTGCGTCCGCGCGGCATTGTGCAAATGCTCGATCTGTTGCGCCCGATCTACGCCAAGACCGCGGCATACGGCCACTTCGGGCGCGAGGAGCCCGAGTTCACCTGGGAGCGTACCGACAAGATCGATGTGCTGCGTGCCGCCGCCGGGCTGAAAGCCAAATAGACGGGCGGAAGAAGCCGGGCGAAAAAACACGGTTTTTGCTATAATTTCGGTTCCGAGGAGCGTTGCGATTACACACCAGGTGTAGCCAGGCTCGGAAAAGATAACAACGGCGCTCGCAATCGTCACCGGTTGCGGGCGTTTTTTTTCGTCCGCGCATCATGAATATGCTTGAAAAGGACACGCCATGAACGCTATTTTGAAACCGCAGAACCTGGTCGATCACGACTATTACGTTGCCGACCTGAACCTCGCCGCCTGGGGCCAGAAAGAGATCAAGATCGCCGAGACCGAGATGCCCGGCCTGATGATGATCCGCGAGGAATTCGCCAAATCGCAGCCGCTGAAGGGTGCGCGCATCACCGGCTCGCTGCATATGACGATCCAGACCGCCGTGCTGATCGAAACCCTGCAGGCGCTGGGCGCGCAGGTGCGCTGGGCCTCCTGCAATATCTTCTCCACCCAGGACCATGCCGCCGCCGCCATTGCCGTTGGCGGCACGCCGGTGTTCGCCTACAAGGGCGAATCGCTGGAAGAGTACTGGGACTTCACCCATCGCATTTTCGAGTGGCGCGACGGCGGCTACGCCAATATGATCCTCGACGACGGCGGCGACGCCACCCTGTTGCTGCACTTGGGCACGCGTGCCGAGAAGGATCCGTCGGTGATCGCCAATCCCGGCAGCGAGGAAGAGCGCATCCTGTTTGCCGCGATCAAGGCCAAGCTGGCCAAGGATCCCGCCTGGTATTCGGTGCGCCTGAAGGAAGTGAAGGGAGTCACCGAAGAAACCACCACCGGCGTGCACCGGCTGTACCAGATGGCGAAAGAGGGCAAGCTCGCGTTCCCGGCCATCAACGTCAACGACAGCGTCACCAAGTCCAAGTTCGACAACCTCTACGGTTGCCGCGAGTCCCTAGTCGATGCCATCAAGCGCGCCACCGATGTGATGATCGCCGGCAAGGTTGCCGTGGTCGCCGGTTATGGCGACGTGGGCAAGGGTTCGGCGCAGGCGCTGCGCGCGTTGTCCGCCCAAGTCTGGGTGACCGAAATCGATCCGATCTGCGCCCTGCAGGCGGCGATGGAAGGCTACCGCGTCGTCACCATGGATTACGCCGCCGACAAGGGCGACATCTTCGTCACCGCCACTGGCAATTACCACATCATCACCCACGACCATATGGCGAAGATGAAGGACCAGGCCATCGTCTGCAATATCGGCCACTTCGACAATGAAATCGATATCGCCTCGATCGAGAAATACACCTGGGATGAGATCAAGCCGCAGGTCGACCATGTGATTTTCCCCGACGGCAAGAAGATCATCATGCTGGCCAAGGGCCGCCTGGTGAACCTGGGCTGCGGCACCGGCCACCCCAGCTACGTGATGTCGTCTTCGTTCGCCAACCAGACCATCGCCCAGATCGAACTGTTCACCAACACGGCGAAATATCCGGTCGGCGTCTATACCCTGCCCAAGCACCTGGACGAGAAAGTCGCGCGCCTGCAGCTGACCAAGCTGAATGCGCAGCTGACCGAACTGAGCGGCGAGCAGGCCGCCTATATCGGCGTGTCGAAGCAGGGTCCGTACAAAACGGACACCTATCGCTACTGATAGCGGCCCGGGAAAGCAGACTGAGCAGCCGCAAAACCCGAACGCCGGTTGTTGGCCGACAACCGGCGTTCTTGTTGGTGACCCCATGAAAAAAGAATCCGACCGCAAATTTAGTTTTGAACTGTTCCCGCCGAAGACGCCGGAGGGTGCGGCCAAGCTGCGCGAGGTGCGCAAGCAACTGGGTGCGCTCAAGCCGCATTTTTTCTCGGTGACCTTCGGCGCCGGCGGCTCCACGCAGGAAGGCACGCTGTCCACCGTCAAGGAAATCATTGGCGAGGGCTACGAGGCGGCGCCGCATCTGTCCTGCATCGGCTCCACGGCCGGCAGCATCGCCGGCGTGCTGAACGAATACAAAGCCAGCGGCATTCGCCATATCGTCGCCTTGCGCGGCGATCTGCCCTCGGGGATGGCGCAGGCCGGTGAATTCAAGCACGCCTCCGACCTGGTGGCCTTTATCCGCGCCAAGCATGACGATCATTTCATGATCGAGGTCGCGGCCTATCCCGAGTACCACCCGCAATCGCGCTTCGCGCAGGAAGACCTGAAAAACTTCAAGCGCAAGATCGAGGCCGGCGCCGATGCCGCCATCACCCAGTATTTTTTCAATCCCGAGGCCTATTTTCATTTTGTCGACGAAGCCGCGGCGATGGGCGTGAATGTGCCGATCCAGCCGGGGATCATGCCGATCGCCAGTTTTTCGCAGCTGGCGCGCTTCTCGGATGCCTGCGGAGCGGAAATTCCGCGCTGGATCCGCCGCAAGATGGAAGGCTATGGCGACGACAACGCCTCGATCCGCGCCTTCGGTCTCGATGTGGTGACGGCGCTGTGCGACAAGCTGCTGGCCGGCGGCGCGCCGGGCCTGCATTTCTACACCATGAACCAGGCGGGACTGACCTCGACGATCTGGCAGCGCCTCGGTCTCTGAGCGGACGGTAGTCGCGGCGGGATTGCGGGATGGCGGACCTCGCGTCAGTATGCGAAACTGGTGGCAATAAAACATAAAACGCATCGATGCCGGGGTCCCGAAACCGGACAATTCAGGCCGTCGAGGGGAATGCCGACAATGAAGTTTTCTGATCGCTGGACGAGAGCAATGGTGTGCGGCGGGCTATTGGCCTGTTCGGTCGCATTGGGCGCGCAGGAGCCGGTGCAGACCAACCGCGCCACGGAATTGCGCGCGGCGCCGGATGATACGGCGGTGCTGATCCGCACTCTGCCGCAAAGAACGCCGGTCCAGCAGCTCGAACGCAAGGGCGCGTGGACGCGCGTGAAAATTGACAAGGACACCGGCTGGGTGCGCATGATGCATTTGCGCGGCGGCGCGATCATCGTCGAATCCGAACAAACGTCAGGCGGCAGCTTCCTCAGCGGTTTCAGCCGCCTGCTCGGCGGCGGTCCCGCGGGCAATACGCGTGCGCAGAGCGCGACCGTCGGTGTGCGCGGCTTCTCGGAAGAGGATTTGCGCAAGGCGCAACTCAACCCGGCGGAACTGGCCAAACTGAAGCGCTACCAGGCGGGCGATGCCGAGGCGCGGCGCCTGGCCGAGCAGGCAAAACTTCAGCCCCGCGATGTCGCCTACCTGGCGCAGGACGCGGTTGACGGCACGCGGGGAGGAAAATAATGAAATCATCGGCCATACCCCGCCCGATTGTCTGTGCGACGCTGACCCTGCTGCTGGCCGCCTGCGCCGGCATGCCCGACCTGAAAAATCTGCCGACCAATCCTGCTGCGCTGAAAAACATGATGAACCAGCCGGCGGCGCCGGGCGGGCAGTCGATGCTCGAGACCGGCATGAATGTGGCAAAGAGCGCCGGCAATGCGATGCGCGACATCCCCGAGAGCGAGGAAATCGCCACCGGCGAAAACATCATGGCCGGCGTGCTCGGCGCCGCGCCGTTGTACAACAATGAGCGCATCCAGCGTTACGTCAACCAGGTCGGCCATTGGGTGGCGATGCAATCCGAGCGGCCCAATCTGCCGTGGCGCTTTGCGGTGCTGGATTCGCCCCTGGTCAATGCCGGCGCCGCGCCCGGCGGGCAGATTTACATCACCACCGGCCTCTTGTTCCGCATGCGCAGCGAGGCCGAGCTGGCCGGCGCGCTGGGGCATGAGATCGCGCATGTGGTGCAAAAACATCATCTGAAGGCCTATCAGAAGGCCAGCCTGGGCGATGCCGGCGTCACCGCATTCGGCGCGGTGGTCGACAGCAAGGTCAACACCGGCAGCCTCGGCCGCGAAGCCGGCAAACAGGCGCTGAAGCTGGGTATCGGCGAAGTCCGCACACTGCTGCTGCTGTCGCTGGGCCGCCCCGAGGAAGAGCAGGCCGATCGCATGGGCATGGTGCTGGCGGCAAGAGCCGGTTACGACCCCTATGGTTTGCCGACAGTCATCCAGATTTTGCAGGACATGAGCGCCGAGCAGGGCAGCCTGAGCACCTTGTACAAGACGCACCCGGCGCCGTCAGAACGCCTGGCATCGCTCGATCAGACCATCGGCAGCTCGATGGACGGGTACAGCAACCAGCCCGTACTGAAAGAGCGTTTCGCGACAATGATTCTCGGTTCGGCGCCGCCGGCCGCAGCGAAAAAACCGGTCGATAAAAAATAGTCCGGCGCCTGGATTTAAAGTTGAAAGTCCAGCATTGGCGCGCATTTTGAGGCAAAAATGGCTGGAAACCCGCATGGATAGGCGGTCCGCGATTTTCAGCCGCGATCGTCCGCTTGCGACCAACGCTGAAAACGCCGATCAGTAAACGGTCTCGACGTTGACGCTGAAGACATAGCCGTTGCCGCGCTCGGTCAGGATGTATTTGGGCTTCGCGGGATCGGCCTCGATCTTGCGGCGCAGGCGCATGATCTGGATATCGATCGCGCGGTTGTAAACTTCGTCGTTGTGCAGCCGCGAAAGGTCCAGCAGCTGGTCCCGATTGAGGATGCGATGGGGAGCGCCGAGAAGCACCACCAGCAGGCTGAATTCGCCCTTGCTCAGCACGGTAATGGTGCCGTCCGGCGCGGTGAGCCGGTGCGCGTTCAGGTTCAGCTCCCAGCCGTCGAAGCGGTAGGCGCGAATTCCCTCGGGGCGGCCCTGGCGCACTTCGGCGCGGCGGCGGCGCAGCACGGTGCGAATGCGGGCGAGAAATTCGCGCGGGCTGAAGGGTTTAGTGACGTAGTCGTCGGCGCCGAGCTCGAGGCCCATCACGCGGTCGGCCTCGTCGCTGCGGCCGGTAAGCATGATGATGGGAATCGTCGACTCGTCGCGCAGCTTGCGCGCCAGGTGCATGCCGTCCTCGCCGCGCAGCTTGAGGTCGAGCACGATCAGGTCCACCACCTCGGTGGCAAGCACTTCGTCCATGGCGCGTCCGTCGGCGACGGCGGTCACGCGAAAATCGTGGCGGACAAGATAGTCCGTGATCAATTCGCGCGTCATCGGGTCGTCGTCGACCGCGAGCACATGCGGTTCAATGGCCTGATAATCCGGAGCTTGCGCGTTCACGTCGATATCCACTCTCATGGCGTTCAGCATATCGGCACCACCATTCCATTGTTTCAACTGAAACGATGCGGCCGCCGCTGCGTACATCATACGACCATGCAGAAAGATCAGCAGATTCTCGTCATCGAGGACGACCCCATCCTTCGCGACCTGCTCGCCGACTGGCTGCTCGCCGCGGGCTACCGTGTGGCCGTGGCGGCGGAAGGCGGTTCCGGCATCGCGCAGGCGCGCGCGCGGCGCCCCGCGCTGGTGGTGACCGATATCCACATGCCGGGGAGCGGGGGTGCGGGCGTGATCGCGGAGGTCGGGCGTATCTATCCAGGACTTCCGGTGATCGCGATTTCCGCACATTTCCAGTCGGGTTACGGCCTCACCCCGGAACAGGCCTTGGCGCTGGGTGCGGCGCGCACCTTCGCCAAGCCCTTCAAGCGCGGCGATATGCTCGGCGCGGTGGTCGAGCTCGTCGGGCCGCCGGCCGCCTGAGCGGATGCAGATGCCTCGCGACCCGCAAGGAATGTCCGGCATGACGCTCAGACGGGCGCTGCTCGCTTTCGGGGCCTTGCTGGTCGGCATCAATGTGCTGTCGGCAATCTGGGATATACGCAACGATCGCGTCCAGGTCGAGGCCAACGCACTGCGCGATTACAACAACCTGACCGCAATCCTTGCCGACCAGACCGCGCGTTCACTCGAATCCGTCGACCTGCTGCTGCACGCCGCGGCGGGCGATGTCTCGGCAAACGGCGTCGGCGAACCGGCGGTTCGCGCCCTGCGACTGAAGGATCGCATCGCGGGCATTCCGCAGATTCGCGCGATCCTGTTGCTCGACCGCAACGGACGGCTTGTACTCGGCACCGACGAGCGCTCCGAAATCGGCGCCGACTTTTCCGAACGGTCCTATTTCCGGCAGCAGCGCGACGCGGCGGTCAAGGGCCGCTATGTGAGCGATCCCTTCCTCGGCCGGATCAACCATCGCTGGGCGTTTGCGGTCTCCGAGCCGGTCACGGACGGCAAGGGACGTTTCGACGGCGTTCTCGCGGCAATCATCGACGTGGATCATTTCGACCGGCTCTATCGTTCGCTCGATTTCGGCGAGCTCGGCTTTGTCGCGCTCATGACCCGGGACGGGACGCTGGTCGCGCGCGTCCCGCCGCGCGAAGCGGCGCTGGGCAAGCAGCTTCCCGACCGCGGTGGCGTGCTCGACATCATCAGCCGCGAAGGGCGTTTTGCGGGCTGGTCGCCGAGCATGGTCTCCGCGCAGCCGACCCAGGTTCTCATGTCGGCCGCGCCGGTCGCCGATACACCCCTGGTGGTGATGGTGGGCGCATCCGAGCGCGCGGTACTTGCCCCCTGGCGGGCAGAATCGTTGCGTATCGGCGTGCGCACTTTGCTTACCTCGGCGGTGATGCTGGTGCTGGTGGTGCTGGCGGCCCGCGAACTGTCGCGCCGCGCCCAGGCGGACCAGCGGACGCGCGAAAGCGAGAAGCGCTATGCCCTCGCCGTGGCCGGCGCCAACGACGGCATCTGGGACCTGGACCACTCCACGGGACGGATGTATTACTCGGCGCGGGCGCTGGAGCTGCTCGGCCTCGATCCCAAGCTCGAAGGGTTCCGCCCGCGCGAGCAATGGAACGCCATGATTGGCTATCACGAGGACGACCAGGCGCGCCGGGAGGAATCGATCGAGGATCATATCGCCGGCAGCGAGCGCAATTACCAGGAGGATTGGCGCGTGCGGCAGCCCGACGGCAGTTATCGATGGGTGATGATCCGCGGCCTGTGCGTTCGCGGCCCCGATGGTCGCCGCCTTTACGATGCGGGGTCGATCACCGACATCGAGCCGCGCAAGCGCTTCGAGGCCGAAATCCTGCGCCAGACGGCGCTTCTCGACGAGCTGTTCGAGAGCGCGCCGGAGGCGGTGGCCTTGCTCGATCTCGATGGCCGCGTGATCCGTACCAACCGCGAATTCGTATCGCTGTTCGGCTTTACCGCCACGGAATCGACTGGACAATTGCTGACCGCGCTGATTCTGCCGGACGGCCAGGTCGATGAGGGGCTGATGATCGGCACGGCACGCCATGCCGGGAAACGCTTGAGCGTCGAACGCGAGCGGCGGCGCAAGGATGGATCGCGCGTCCACGTTGCGCTCACCGCCTCGCCGGTAACCATCGAGGGCAGGATGATCGGGGTCTACACCATCCATCGCGATATTACCGAACGCAAGCTGGCGGAAGCGGAGCAGGAGCGGCTGCAGAAGCGGCTGCGCCAGGCGGAAAAGATGGAGGCGGTGGGGCGCCTCGCCGGCGGCATCGCGCACGATTTCAACAATTTTCTGGGCGGCATACTCGGCTATGGCGAGATGCTCCTGGAGAACGCCGCCGACGGCACTGCCGAGCAACGCTATGCACGCAACGTCCTGATCGCGGCCAACCGCGCCCGCGACCTGGTCGACCAGATTCTTACCTATAGCCGCAGCCAGCGCGCCGCCCGCGGTCCGGTCGAACTCGGCCGCATCGTTCGCGAAACGCTGGAAGTCATTCGCGGTTCGCTGGCCGCCGGCATCGAACTCCGGCTTGAGATGCCGCAGTCGCCCCTAGTGGTATTCGGCGATGCGACCCAACTTCATCAGGTGGTGATGAATCTGTGCACCAATGCGATCCACGCAATGGCGGAAGACGGCACGCTTTCCGTTTCGCTGGAAGCGGTCGACCTGGAGCGGGAGCTCGCCGTCGCCCAGGCCACGCTCTCGCCGGGACGCTACATCAAGCTCGTCGTCACGGACACCGGCACCGGCATGGATGAGGCCACGCTCGCGCACATCTTCGAGCCCTTCTTCACCACCAAGGAAGTGGGCCAGGGCACCGGGCTGGGCCTGTCCCTCGTATTCGGTATCGTGGCGGATTCCGGCGGCGTAACGCAGGTGACGAGCGCGCCCGGTCGCGGCAGCACATTTGAAATCTTCCTGCCCAGGGCCGATGTCGATGATGTCGATACCGAGCAGATCGAGGGGCCGGTCGAGCGCGGACATGGCGAGCGCATTTTGCTCGTCGACGACGAGAAGCCCTTGCTAATCATGACGGCGGAGCTGCTTGCCCGGCTCGGCTACGAGCCCGTGCCGTTTTCCGATTCCCGGGCGGCGCTTGCCGCGCTCGAGGCGATGCCCGAGGCCTACGACATGGTGCTGACCGACGAGACCATGCCCGGGCTGACCGGTACGGAACTGGCGCGTGCCGTCCGGCGGATGCGTCCGGCCATGCCCATCATTCTCATCAGCGGTTACACCGGCCCGGTGCTGACCGAGATGGCGCTGGATGCGGGCGTGGAAGAAGTGTTGAAAAAACCCATCCAGTCGCGCGAGCTCGCCGCCGCGCTCGCCCGCGTTCTCGCGGCCTAAACCCGCTTCTGCTGGAGCCGCGATGTCGCCCAGTCCGGCGTTCCCGGCATTCCTGGCTGTCGCCCGCGCTTCAATCCCCTCCGGCGGCAGTCCGCCTATTTCAGCCGAAACACGATCCGGCCGAAGCGAAACGAGTCGAACACTTGATCGCGCCATGCTTTCTCCACCGGGTCGATCGACCGGCATTAATCAAGGAGACACTCATGGCAATCGAAATTTCCCGGCAGGGCGGCAGCGGGAGTGGAATGGGCCGCTGCCATGCTGCGATGAAAACCGTCGAAGCCCGTCCCAGGCGTGCATCCTTATCGGCGGCATTTGCTTTCAGTGCGGTCGTGCTCGGCGTGATCCAGGCGCTTCCCGCCCATGCGGACGCCGCGGCCGGCAAGAATGCTTTCGCCGCCTGCGCGGCCTGCCACAGTGTGACCGGCGCCGAAGGCGCAGGCCCGCATCTGAACGGCGTGATCGGACGCAAGGCGGGCACGGTCGCGGGCTTTAATTACAGCCGCGCGTTCAAGCAGGCGAACATCGTCTGGAATGCAAGCAGCCTGGACGGCTACATCGCCAATCCGCAGCAGCTGATACCGGGAAATCACATGCCGTTCTCCGGGCTGCCCGACGCCACCACGCGTGCCGACATCGTGGCTTACCTCGCCACGCTGCGTTGATTCCGGGCTGAACCCGGCCTCAACCCAGGACGAATGAAGACGAGAACCAACATCAAGGAATCTTTCATGGAAACAATTCAGATTGGAACATCCGGGCTTGTCGCTTCGCGCATTGCGCTCGGCACCTGGGCAATCGGCGGCTGGATGTGGGGCGGAAACTCCGACCTCGATGAGTCCATCCACACCATCCGCTCGGCGGTCGAGCGCGGAATTACGCTGATCGACACGGCGCCCGTGTACGGATTCGGCCGTTCGGAAGAAATCGTCGGCCTGGCGCTCTCGGCGGGCTTGCGGGAGCGCGCGTTCATTGCGACCAAGGTCGGGCTCGAGTGGCGCGACGGCAAGGTGTGGCGCAATTCTTCGCCTGCGCGCATCCGCGCGGAGGTCGAGGATTCCTTGCAGCGCCTGCGTACCGACTACATCGATCTTTACCAGGTGCATTGGCCCGATCCTTTCGTTCCGATCCATGAAACTGCCGACGCGCTCGCGCGTTTGCTGAAGGAAGGCAAGATCCGCGCGATCGGCGTGTCCAACTATTCGTCGGCGCAGATGGCCGAATTCCGCGAGGCCGCTCCCATCCACGCGGTGCAGCCTCCCTACAATCTGTTTGAGCGTGAAGCCGAGCGCGACGTCCTGCCGTATGCGGCGCAGCACGACATTGCCGTGCTTTGCTACGGCGCGCTATGTCGCGGGCTCCTCGCGGGGACCATCACGGCCGCCACCCGGTTTAGCGGTGACGACCTGCGGCGCAACGACCCCAAGTTCCAGCCGCCGCGGCTCTCCCAGTATCTGGCGGCGGTGGCGGAGCTTGACCGTTTCGCGCAAGCGCGCTATGGCTTGCCGGTGATCGCGCTTGCCGTGCGCTGGCTGCTCGACCAGGGCAACACCATCGCCCTGTGGGGCGCGCGTCGTCCGGCGCAGCTCGATGCGGCGCAGGACGCGATGGGCTGGACGCTCGACGATGAGGCGAAGCGGCGCATCAAGGAAATCCTCCTGCAGACAGTGAGGGATCCGGTCGGTCCCGAATTCATGGCCCCACCTTCGCGGGTCGACAGGGGGTCGCTATGAAAATCGGCATAGCCGGGACCGGCCGGATGGGTACCGCGATAGCGCGGCGCCTGATCGGCAGCGGTCATGAAGTCCGCGTCTGGAATCGCACTGTCGACAATACGCGCGACGCCCGCGAGGCGGGGGCGACCTGGACGCCGACGCTCGGCGAGCTAGCGAGCGATTCGGAAGTGGTGATTTCGTTTCTGCTCGACAACACTGCGGTTGAGCGCGTCTACCTCGGCCCCGACGGCCTTCAGAGCGGCCGTGTGGAAGGGCGTCTCTTTATCGATATGAGCACCGTGAGCCCGGGGGTTCACACGCGGATCGCGACGGCGATGGCGTCGCGCAATGCCGACTTCGTCGAGTGCCCCGTGAGCGGCTCGATCGCCGCCGCACAGTCGGGGGCGCTGGTCGGCTTCGCGGGCGGCGAAGCCGCCGAATTCGCACGCGCGCAGCCCCTGCTTGGGCAGCTTTGTCGTCGTCTTGAGCATGTCGGGCCGCTCGGCGCCGGGGCCAGGATGAAGCTTGCCGCGAATCTGCTGCTGGCCGTTTTCTGGCAAGCGCTGGGCGAGTCCCTGCTGCTGGCCGATGCCCCCGCCATGGACGCCGCCCGCGCCATCGACCTCCTCGCGGATTCGAATATTGCTGCGGGGATCCTGCGCGCGAGGGCGACGCAAATCGTCGCCGCCATGAATGGGGATATTGGGGGTGCCGCCGCGTTTGACGTCGACACGATGCGCAAGGACTTGCGCTATATGGCCCAGGAGGCAGCCGTTCATGGCAGCTCGCTGCCGCTGGCGAGCCGTACGCTCGAGTGCTTCGATCGCGCGTCGCGCGAAGGCCGGGGCCGCGTGGACGGCGTGGCCTACCCCGCGTACTGGATCGCCCAGCGCAAGGCAGCGGGCAACGGCGGCCCGCAACCCGCCACCAATGCAAGCTGAAGGAGAACATGAGATGAATCAGGACTCGAATTCAAGACGAAACTTTCTCAAGGGTGTCGCGCGCGTCACGGCGATCATCCCGATCCACGTGCAACAAGCGGCGCCCCTCGTCGCCACCCTTGGAACGGCGCTCGCGGCTTCGGCTGCATCTGCTCCGGGCGCGGGGTCGGCACCCCTGCCGCCGGACGGGTACCAGTTTTTCAGTATCGAGGAGTCTGCATTCGTCGAGGCGATGGTGACGACGATGTGTCCCGCGGATGAGCTGACGCCGGACGGCGTGCAATGCGGTCTGGCCACATTCATGGATCGTCAGCTGGCGGGTGGGTTCGGCAGCGGCGAGCGTCTCTACATGGAGGGACCCTGGCAAGCCGGCAAGCCGGAGCAGGGCTATCAGCTGCCCTTCGATCCAGCGGGATTTTTTCGCGCAGGGCTTGCCGCCGCGCAAACGGCGTGCGTCGCGGCCAATGGCCGCAAGTTCGAGCAGCTGACTCCCGCACAGAGCGACGCCTTTCTGCAGGCCCTGGGCCAAGGCAAGCACACCGACCCGCGCATTCCGCTTGCGCAATGGTTCAACGAGCTGGTGGTGCCGCTGTTCGAGCAGGCCTGCTTTGCCGACCCCGTGTACGGCGGCAACCGCGGCAAGGTCTTCTGGCGCATGGTCGGCTATCCGGGACTGCCCGCCTTCCATACCCAGGATGTCGTGCAATTCCGCGGCAAACCATTCCCCCCCGCACAGCAACCCCAGTCCATCCAGGACTTCAGCTAGGAGAGAAACATGACTCGACAACTTCCCGGACGGACGGTAGTGATGATCGGTGGCGGCATGACCTCGGCGCTGGCGGCGCGGGCGCTCGTCGCCAAAGGCGTGGATGTGCTGGTGCTGGAACGCGGCGATGACCGCGCGCATACGACCGCCGATGAGATTCCCAGCCAGCGCGACGAGTTGCGCTGGGCCCTGCGCCACCAGAATGCGCAGAATATCGGCCGCGAGACCTATACCGTGCGCCACGGCCCCGGCGAGCTCGCGCTGCCCGCCCGCCGGCTCGAAGCCTTCATTCCCGGTGAGGGCGTCGGCGGCGCCGCCAATCACTGGAACGGCCAAAGCTGGCGCTGGTCCGAATACGACCCGATCCTGCGCTCGCACCTCGAGGGCCGCTATGGACGCAACGCGCTGCCCGCCGAACTGACCGTGCAGGACTGGGGCGTGACCTATGCCGAGCTCGAGCGCTACCACGACGCCTGGGAGAAATTGTTCGGGATCTCCGGCAAGGCGGGCAATCTGCGCGGCAAGATCCGGGACGGCGGCAATCCTTTCGAGGCGCCGCGGCAAAATGAATTCCCGCAGGCGCCGCTCGAGGCGCTCGAGTCGGGCCTCATCTTCGATGCGGCCGCGAAGAAGCTCGGATGGAAGCCGTTCCCGCTGCCCGCGGCAAATTCCTCGCATGCGTACACCAATCCCGACGGCATGCAACTCGCGCAGTGCCAGTATTGCGGGCATTGCGAGCGCTTTCTCTGCGAGGCGAATGCCAAGGCAAGCCCGCAGGCCCTGCTGTACCCCTGGCTGCGCCGGCACGCCAATTTCGAGGTGCGCACGCTCGCGCAGGTGACGGGCATCGACTACGACAAAAAAGCGCAGCGCGCGACCGCCGTCCGCTACATCGATCTGGCGAGCGGGGAGGAACTGATCCAGCCCGCCGACGTCGTGGTGCTGGGCGCGTTCACGATGAGCAATACCAAGCTGCTGCTGTCGAGCGGCATCGGCGCGGCGTACGATCCCGCCACGCGCAGCGGCGTGGTCGGCCGCAATTTCGCCCACCAGACCATGTCGAGCGTGAGCGTTTTCTTCAAGGACCGCTGGATCAATCCCTTCTTCGCCTCGGGGGCTTCGCAACACGTGGTCGATGAGTGGAACAACGATAACTTCGATCACACCGGCCTGGGCTTCCACGGCGGCGCGCACATTTTCTCGGGCGTCACCAACGGCCGCCCGATCGCGACCCGCCCGCTGCCGCCGGGAACGCCGCGCTGGGGCTCGGCATGGAAGCAGGCGAGTGCCGACTGGTACGCGCATGCATTCTCCATCGTCGCGAACGGCAGCTGCTATCCGCACCCGGAGAATTACCTGAGCCTTGATCCGACCTACCGCGATGCCTACGGCCAGCCGCTGCTGCGCATCACCTTCGACTGGCGCGACAACGAGGTGAAGATGAGCCGGTATATCACGCAGAAGATGGCGGACCTGGCGCACGCCACCGGCGCCACCATCGTCGGGCCGGCCGCGCCGCGCAAGGCGCCGTACGATGTGCGCGCCTACCAGACGACGCATATTACCGGCGGAACCGTGATGGGCGCCGATCCCGCGACCAGCGTGGTCTCGCCGCATCTCCAGCACTGGGACGCCGGGAACCTGTTCGTGGTCGGCGCCTCGGTGTATCCGCAAAACTCGGGATACAACCCGACCGGACCCCTCGGGGCGCTGGCCCTGCGCCTGGGCGACGATCTGGCGTCTTATGTGGCGCGGCCGCACCATCTTTGAGAATGCGGATGACGATCGAATCGATCCGCGGGCGCGCATTTCTTCTGGTACCGGCAATTCAACCTCTTGCGAACGGAGTTGCAAATGAAGGTAGAAATCGAACGGAAGCCCAAATCTGTTTCCTGGGTTGACTCGCGGCTTGAGACAAGCCGCGCCGTGGCGGTTGCGGTCGCGACCGTCGGCCTGTTGTTTGCGCTGCATTCGCCTTCTGCGCGGGCGGCGGGCGAGGTACAAGCCGACGCCCCGCCATGCGCTATGTGCCACGGCATGCTCGGCGAAGGCTCCGCATACGGCGTGCCGCGCCTCGCCGGGCAAAACGCCGACTACCTGAGTCACGCGTTGTCCATGTTCAAGGCGGGGACCCGCGCCAGCGCGGTCATGCAGCCGATCGCACACAGCCTCAGCGATACCGAGATCAGCCAGCTCGCCGGCTATTTCTCGAAACAGAACGCGCCGCTTGTCGACGCGGCGGCCCCCAAATCGTCCCAGCTTGTGCTCGCGGGCAAGCAACTCGCCGAGACGGGCGCCGGCAAGGTGGCCGCATGCTTCAGCTGTCACGGCGCGCAAGGAACAGGCAACGGCGCCCGCTTTCCGAGTATCGCCGGCCAGCCTGCGCAGTTCGTCATCAACCGGCTCCACCAATTCCAGGCGCGCGCGGTGGGAATTACCCCGCAGCCGGGCACGATGACCGCGGTGTCGACCACCTTGAACGAGAAACAAATCGAAGAAGTTGCCGCGTATTTGTCGCAACTCGAACGCTGAGTATTTCAGCGCCCGTTCTTTATGGGGACGGTGCCGGGTTTCGGCGTGCGGGAACCGGCAGGCACATGCGCAAATTGTGTAGAACGCCATTTGGCGCGGTGTTTGGGGCAAAAATGCTTCAAACGCCGCGCCAATGCTGGAGTTTGCCGATTTATTTTCGGCCCCGATCCTCGATTGCCCGATTGTTTCATACGAAACGCGCCCCGGCCGGGAATGAAACGCGGCGTACACAAGTCAGTGCGATGCTGTTCTTCAAGAACTCCCCATCCATATTTTTCAATGATTGCCCGAGGCGCTTGCACATGATGCTTGATTTGATCCACGCCGGCGCGCCAATGGCCACGGCCTTCTTCGCTTCCGCGGTCGAGGCGGTCGAAGCCGCGACGGTGGTGCTCGCCGCAGGGGTCGTGCGCGGCTGGCGCTCGTCGCTTTCCGGGGCAATGGCCGGGCTGGGCGTGCTCGCCGTGATCGTGGCCGTGTTCGGCACCGCGATTGCCGCCGTCCCGATCACGGTGCTCCAGGTGGTGGTGGGAACGCTGCTGCTCCTGTTCGGTATTCGCTGGCTGCGCAAGGCGATGTTGCGCGCTGCCGGGGTGATTGCGCTGCGCGACGAAGAGGCGCTCTATGTCCGGGAGCAGGTGGCATTGGGCGCCTCCGGCGCCTCAGGAGATATCGCCAAGGGTCAATGGGACACGATTGCGGCGCTCACCTCGTTCAAGGCCGTGCTGCTGGAAGGCATCGAGGTGATCGTCATCGTCATCGGCATCGGCGCGACGGGAAATGCCCTGGTCCCGGCGACGCTCGGCGCGATCGGCGCCTGCATCGCGGTCATCGTGGCGGCCGCATTGCTGAATCGCCCGCTGTCGCGCGTGCCGGAGAACACGCTCAAATTTACGGTCGGCGTCATGGTCTCGGCGTTCGGCCTGTTCTGGTTCGGCGAAGGCATCGGCGTACAGTGGCCGTATGGCGACGCGACCATCCTCGCGCTGATGGCGGTGTTGCTCGCGGCATCGTTTGCCGGAGTGCGCGTGGCCCGGCGGGCCGGGTCCGCATGAATCGCATCATGCACTTTCTCCACGAAATTGCCGGGCTTTTTTTTGACGACGGCAGCCTCGCGATCGTCGTGCTCCTCATCCTCGCCGCGACGGCGGCCCTGCTGCACGCGGCCTCGTTCAGCGGACCGATGGCGATGTTTTTTCTGGTGGGCGGAGTCACCGCTGCACTGCTTGAGAATGTTGTGCGTTCGGCCCGCGCGCGTCCGCCCGGGAAATGAGTCCTTGCTGATTACCGCGGGTCTGACGCTCCTGCTGGTGGTCCTCAGTGCATTGGTGCATTACGAGGCGCTGCGCCTGTGCAATGAAAAACTGCAGAGGCTGGAGTGGATCGCCAAACGCGCCAAGGTCCTGTTGGCGGTGGGCGTCGCATTTTGCAGCCACCTGGTGCAGATCGCCCTGTTCGCGGGGGCGTACTGGCTCCTCCATGGCACCGCCCTGGGCAACCTGCGCGGGCAGATCAACAGCCCGGGCATGTCCTTTCTTTATTTTTCGACTGAAACCTATACCTCGCTGGGTTTCGGCGATGTCTATCCCGTCGGCGCAATGCGCCTGATTGCGGGCATTGAAGCGCTGGTCGGCCTGCTGATGATCAGCTGGACGGCGTCGTTCACCTACCTGGAGATGAGCCGCTACTGGGTGGGGCGGGCCGACCGCTGATGCACGCCCCCCGCGCGGCTCCGCATTGTTTCGTCTGAAACCGGACGCGCCCCGGCCGAAACGCCGCTGCAACACCGCCGGCGCCAAATGAAGGCTCCCTATTCTTATTGAAGGAAACGACCCATGAAACTGCAAACTTCCAAACTTGTCCTTGCCCTTGGTTTCGCCTTGACGCTGGCCGCCTGCGCGGACCTGCACACGCAGGTCCAGGACCCCGATCGCTTCGACAACATTCATGCGGGCCTCACCCAGGCAGACGTAAAGAAAATGGCCGGCAGTGACCCGGTTACGGTCGAGACCGGCGCGCATCCGGGCGAAACGGTCTGGGACTATGCCTATACCGACACCTGGGGATACCGCGCCGAATTCGACATCACGTTCGACAAGAACGGCGTCGTGACGAGCGTCTTTTCAAAACGTCTCGACGACTAGGCAATTGATTAAGCCACTGCGCAGCTGACCCGGCCGACCGGACCATGGTCGCCGGTGTCGCCAGCGAAACGCGGCTCGATGGCAACGAAACCCCGCTGCCATCGGGCCGGACCCTATTCGAATCATTTTTCCAAAGCAGCCGACAATGAATCCAGCACAGCGATTGAAGCGATTGATTATGGCCGGTCCCGCCCTCCTCAGCCTCGTGATCGCGGGCTGCGGCGGATCAAGCGCCGGTACGCCCGCGGCCCCGCCGATCGCCGAAGTCTCGGTGGTGACGGTGCACAAGGGCAGTGTGCCGATGACGATGGAGCTTCCCGGCCGCACCTCGCCAGTACGCGTGGCGCAGGTGCGCAGCCGTGTTGACGGCATCGTTCTCGCACGCGAATTCAAGGAAGGCGCGGACCTGCAGGCCAACCAGCGGCTGTTCCAGATCGATCCGGCGCCTTATCGCGCGACGCTCGATAGCGCCAGCGCCGCGCTTGCGCGTGCACAGGCCAATCTCGCGGTCGCCACCGTGCTGGCGGAGCGTTATCAGATACTGCTCGGCGGCAACGGCGTGAGCAAGCAGGATTACGACAACGCGGTCGCCGCCCGGCAGCAGGCTGCCGCCGATGTGGCCGGCAGCAAGGCCGCGGTGGAGACCGCGCAAATCAATCTCGGCTACACCAATGTGGTGTCGCCGATCAAAGGGCGCATCGGTTCCGCGGCGGTGACCCAGGGGGCCTACGTGCAGGCGAATGCCGCGACCCTCCTCGCGACGGTCCAGCAGATCGACCCGATCTACGTGGACCTGAGCCAGTCCAGCCTGCAGGGCCTGCAATTGCGGCGCGACATCGCCAGTGGCAAGCTCAAGCTGAACGGCCCCGGCCAGGTTAGCGTGAATCTGATCCTCGAGGACGGTAGCGCCTACCCGCTGGCGGGCAAGTTGCAATTCAGCGACATCACCGTGGATCCAGCCACTGGCTCGGTCACGGTGCGCGCGCTGTTCCCCAATCCCAACGCCGTGCTGCTGCCGGGGATGTTTGTGCGCGCGCGAATTGAACAGGGCGTCAACGACAATGTCGTGCTGGTCCCCGAAGCCGGTGTCAGCCATGATGCTGCCGGCAAGGCCACGGCGCTGGTCGTCGGCACCGACAACAAGGTCGTGCTGCACACCCTCCAGGCCAGCCGCACGCTCGGCAGCCAATGGGTGGTCGAAGGTGGCTTGAATGACGGCGACAAGGTGATCGTGGCCGGTGTGCAGAAGGTGAAGCCCGGCGACGCGGTTCGCGCCGTCGAGGCCGCCGCCCTCTACCGGCCTCGTCAGTCGGCCCCGGCCCCGTCCGCCCTTGCAATGTATTGATCGATCATGGCCAAGTTCTTCATCAACCGACCGATCTTCGCGATCGTCCTGGCGCTCATCATCATGCTGGCGGGCGCGCTGTCCATCCTGACGCTGCCCATCGAACAATACCCGCCGATCGCGCCGCCGACCGTGCAGATCAGCACGACCTACCCCGGCGCCTCGGCAACCACCGTCAACAATGTGGTCGTACAGGTGATCGAGCAGCAGATGAGCGGCATCGACAACCTGATCTACCTGTCCTCGACGAGCGACGATACGGGCCAATCCACCACGACGCTCACCTTCACGCCCGGGACCGATCCGAACATCGCCCAGGTGCAGGTGCAGAACAAGCTGCAGCTCGCGGTGCCGCAGCTGCCGACGGCGGTGCAACAAGCGGGCATCCGCGTGACGAAATCCACCAACTCGTTCCTGATGGTGGTGGGCTTCATCTCCGCCGACAACAGCATGTCGAAGTTCGACATCGCAAACTTCGTGGTCTCGCACGTCCAAGATCCCATCAGCCGCATCAACGGCGTCGGCAATCTCAATGTGTTCGGCACCCAGTATGCGATGCGCGTCTGGATGGACCTGAACAAGCTGAACGACTACGCGCTCACGCCGCTCGACGTGATTGCCGCGCTCCAGGCCCAGAACGTGCAGATTTCCGGCGGACAGCTGGGCGGCACGCCGGCGGTCGCCAATCAGCAGCTCACGGCGACGATCACCGAGGCGACCCTGCTGCGCACGCCCGAGCAATTCGGCGCCATCGTACTCAGGGCCCTGCCCGGCGGCTCCCAGTTGCGCCTGCGCGACGTGGCACGCATCGGCCTCGGCGCCGAAAGCTTCGCCGTCGACAACAAATACAACGGCCAGCCTGCATCCGGTATCGGCATCCAGCTTGCGACCGGCGCCAACGCGCTCGCCACCGCGACGGCGGTCCGCGCCAAGCTCGCGGAGCTGAAACCCTATTTTCCCGCCGGGCTCGAGGTTGTCTACCCGAACGATGTGACGCCGTTCGTGAAGATCTCGATCGAGGAGGTGGTGAAGACGCTCCTCGAGGGTATCGTGCTGGTCGTCCTGGTGATGTATCTTTTCCTGCAAAACATTCGCGCCACGCTGATACCTGCGATTGCGGTGCCGGTGGTGCTGTTGGGAACGTTCGGCCTGATGGCCGCGGCCGGCTTCACGATCAATACGCTGTCGATGTTCGGCCTCGTGCTGGCGATCGGGCTCCTGGTCGACGATGCCATCGTCGTGGTGGAAAACGTCGAGCGCGTCATGACCGAGGAAAACCTCGGGCCGAGGGAGGCGACGGAAAAGGCGATGGGCCAGATCACCGGCGCCCTGATCGGCGTGGCGCTGGTACTGTCGGCGGTGTTCGTGCCGGTGGCGATGTCCAGCGGGACCGTCGGCGCGATCTACCGCGAGTTCTCGCTCACCATCGTCGCCGCCATGCTGCTCTCGGTGTTCGTCGCGCTCACCCTGACGCCCGCATTGTGCGCGATCCTTCTCAAGGCGCCGGATCGCGAGCATGCCGTCCGCCACGGATTCTTCGGCTGGTTCAATCGCGTTTTCGATAATGGGCGCGACCGCTACGTGGTCGGTGCGCGCGGGATCATGGCCCGGGCGGGGCGCTGGTTCCTGATCTACCTCGCGATCGTCGCCGCCGTGGGCCTGCTGTTCGTGAAGCTTCCCACCGCGTTCGTGCCGAACGAGGACCAGGGCTTCTTCTTCGTCCAGGTGCAGGTGGCGCCCGGCGCGACCCAGCAGCGCACCGGCGTCGCGCTCGACGACGTCGTGGATTACCTGCTCAAGCAGGAATCGGCCAGCGTGGATGCCGCATTCATCGTGAACGGCTACAACTTCGCGGGGCGCGGGCAGAACCAGGGCCAGATTTTCGTGCGTCTCAAGGACTGGAGCGCGCGCACGGCGGCGACGCAGTCGGTGCAGGCGCTGATGGCGCGGACCTCGCGGCATTTCGCGTCGTACAAGGATGCGACGATCCTGCCCGTCAATCCGCCGCCGATCCGCGGGCTGGGCACGTCCGCCGGTTTCGACTTCGAGCTGGAGGACCGCGCCGGACTGGGTTACGACGCCCTCGTCAAGGCGAAAAATCAGCTGATCGGCCTGGCGCAGAAGGACCCGGGCCTCGCCCAGGTGCGATACAACGGCCTGGACGACAACCCGACCTTCAGCATCGATGTGGACCGCGAGAAGGCCAGCGTCCTCGGCGTGGCCCTGAGCGACATCGACCAAACGTTTTCGATCGCCTGGGGCTCGCGCTTCGTCAACAATTTCCTCGATACGGATAACCGCATCAAGAAAGTCTACGTGCAGGCCGACGCGCCGTTCCGGATGAATCCGGAGGACCTGAACAAGCTCTACGTGCGCAATTCGACAGGCACGATGGTGCCGTTCTCCTCCTTTGCGACGGGCCGCTGGACATACGGTCCGCCGCAGGTCCAGCGCTATAACGGCGTTGCGGCCATGGAGATCCAGGGTCAGGCCGCGCCGGGCATGAGCACCGGGCAGGCGATGCTCGCGATGGAGGCGCTCATGAAACAGTTGCCATCGGGCATCGGCTTTGAGTGGACCGGCATTTCGCTGCAACAGCAGCAGTCGGGATCGCAGGCGCCGTATTTGTACGCGCTGTCGATGGTGGTGGTGTTCCTGAGCCTTGCCGCGCTCTACGAGAGCTGGTCGATCCCGATCGCCGTGATCCTCGTTGTGCCGATCGGCATATTGGGCTCGCTCCTCGCCGCCACCTTGTTCGGCGTACCGAACGGCGTCTATTTCCAGGTGGCCCTGCTCACCACCATCGGCCTCGGCGCCAAGAACGCCATCCTCATCGTCGAATTCGCGCGCGAGCTGCACGCGGCGGGCCATTCCGCGCTCGAGGCCGCCGCTGAGGCGGCGAAGCTGCGGATGCGCCCGATCCTGATGACCTCGATGGCGTTTCTGCTCGGCGTCCTTCCGCTCGCCATCGCGAACGGCGCGGGCTCGGCCAGCCAGAACGAGATCGGCATCGCGGTGATCGGCGGAATGTTGAGCGCAACCTTCATCGGCCCGTTCCTGGTGCCGATGTTCTTCGACCTGGTCAGCCGGAAGCTCAGCCACGCAACACCTGAGGCCGCGCCAACGCATGCTTTGGAGCCGATAAATGAAACGTAACTGCGGCACCGTACTTCTGATCCTGCTCGCGGCCCTCGCCTCGGGATGCGCTTTGCAGCCCACCTATGAGCGGCCGGCGGCGCCGGTTGCGGACGCGTTTCCGGCGGGCCCGGCTTACCGGTCTGCGCAAAACGAGCCGGCAGGCGCGACGCTCGCGGCCGCCGATATCGGCTGGCGCGACTTCCTGCGCGACGCACGGCTGCAACGATTGGTGGAACTCGCGCTCGCCAATAACCGCGACCTGCGGGTGGCGATGCTGAACGTCGAGCAGGTGCGCGCGCAATTCCGGATCCAGCGCTCAGCCCTGTTCCCCCAGGTCGGTGCATTCGCCGACGCAACGCGCTCCCATACGCCGGCGGGCATCGCGACCAGCGGCAAGGCCAGCACCGCGCAAACCGATGAGATCGGTATTTCCGCCGGCTGGGAAATCGATTTCTTCGGCCGCCTGCGCAGCCTCGACGATGCCGCGCGGCAGCAGTATTTCGCCGCCGCGTATGCCAGGCAGGCCGCGGAGATCCTGCTGGTTTCGCAGGTGGCCGATCAGTACCTCACGCTGCTCGCGTTTGAGGAACAACTGCGGGTAACGCAGGCGACCGCGGCGACCGCGCGTGCGTCCTACGATATCGTCAAGCTGCAATTCGATACCGGTATCGGCACCGAGCTCGCCTTACGCCAGGCGCAGACCGTGGTCGAGCAGGCCGACGCGAACCTGGCCGCACAGCAGCGTGGCCGGGCACAGGCGGAGAATGCACTGGTCCTGCTGGTCGGCCAGACGCTGCCCGCGGACCTTCCGCCGCCGCTGCGCCTGCAAGTCCAGCCGATACTCGCCGATATTCCGGAAGGCCTGCCCTCGGACCTGCTGGCGCGTCGCCCGGACATTCTCCAGGCGGAATCGCTGTTGCGCGCAGAGAACGCGAACATCGGCGCCGCGCGCGCGGCATTTTTTCCTAACATCAGCCTGACGGGCAATCTGGGAACCGCCAGCACCTCGCTCGCCGGCTTGTTCGCCGGCGGCACCTCGGCCTGGGCGCTGATACCGTCGGTCACGGTTCCCATTTTCAATGCCGGCGCCCTCTCTGCAAACCTGGATGTCGCCAAGGTGCGCAAGGATATCGGTATCGCGCAGTACGAGAAGACCATCCAGACCGCCTTCCGCGAAGTCGCGGACGGGCTCGCGGCGCGCGGCACCTATGACGAACAGCTTGCCGCGCTGGAGCTATATACCGCCGCGCAGCAACGGCGGCTCGAGCTTTCCGACTTCCGCTACCGGAACGGGGTGGACAACTACCTGACGGTGCTCACGGCGCAGACCGATTACTACAATGCGCAACTCGCACTCGTCGCCGCGCAGTTGCAGCGCCTGACCAGCCTCATCGATCTCTACCGGGCGCTGGGCGGGGGTTGGATCCAGAAGACGGGCGAAGCGCCGCGTTCGATCGACGCGGTCGGCTCCGACCGTCCACCGGTACCGGGCTCTTCACGCTAGCCCTGATGCCACGCCGCTACCGAATGGAGCGGGATGAGTACGCTTTACGTAGATCCAGCATTGGCGTGCCTTCCGGAGCAAAAATGCCTGGAAAAGCGCGCCAAATGGCGTTCTACGTTTTCTGTGTAGCTAGTTCAGGATTTAAGCGCAACACTTTGTAATTTCAGTATATCGACCTAGGCTTGATGGGGAGTTCGCCAGTCGCCGGATTGACGCGAACGGTCGTAAATGCGCTCGGCGATTTCGTCGAACTGATCCTGGCGGAACTTTGGCAAGCTAGTGCGCCCTTGGGCAAGTATTGGCGCAACAAGCGATTGCGTGCTCAATGGGGCCGCGCTGCCAAGGGCTTTGCTTATCGGCGAAGTACACCTTGATGCCGATGTTGTCAGTCAATGCAGAATGGCCCGCTATCTCGTCGCCCTGATCGTAGGTCAAGGACTGCCGCAGTGTCGCCGATTCACGCGAGAAGGCGGTCTCAAACGCTCCTCTCACCGTTTCCGCCGTGGCATCGTCCAAGGCGGTGGGCACGATGCGCCGCGATAACGCCGATAAGGACCATCCTGAATTGGCGGGCCTGCTCCTCAATCCAAAATTTTGTCTCCACAAAGAAATGCACCGTCGCAGTTTGCGCCACGGCGGCGTTAACTTTTCAAGTCGATAAATATGCGGGCGATCAAGCTGTGTTGCATGCTCATACACACAGGCGATTTGTTTGCGGCGTTGACGTGTGGCGCTGAGACGCCGGTCACCACCGGTGCATGAACGATATGCCTGCTTTCTTAACAGTTGACTTGATTCGGCGATTGTCGCCGCCGAATGCCACTCGATGCATTGACTGGCGCATCGGGATTTAGCATGGCGGCGTTTGCGCCTATGAAATCAGCTGGGCGAGCGCAGATCCTCTATGACATAAATGCGCACATCATGGTCGAGCAATCCTGCGGGCGCCACCTTGCTCATGGCGACTTCGTTTACTCCCGGAAACACATCAAACCGCCATGCGAACGAGCGTTCCGAGCCATCGGACTGCTTGACGACAAATCTGACTTTCTCGCCATTTTTGACATTGACGTACGTGCAATCGACCTGAACAACAATGGTGCGATCAACGCGATTCCCACTTACGCTAGTGCCGTAGTTTTCCAGTGATGTTCCCGCCTCCTCAGAAAATGCGGTGCTGGCACCAAAAGTCAGGCCCAATGCAAGAGCACTTGCGGAGAGATAATATAAAATTTCCTTGATTCGTTTCATGAGAGCTCCATTCAATAAAGTTAGAGGTTAGCCGCTGGGGCGCCGGACAGCTGTCGTCCGGTTTTGCAACGCATTCCCGATCAAATCGGATGCCATATATCAAAATCGATATACAAGTGTGATCAAACCATGGGTTCAAATGTGAGTACATTGAACGATGGTATCGGCCGATACCATCGACGATGGGGTCGGCCGGTACCTTCGGTTCTGTTGGCGCAACGAATCCACCGCAACGCTGCCTCGGCGGTTGGCCCGCTCGACGCATAAAACCGCTCATGGGCGTGATTCGCATGGGAGCTCGGCATCGCGGACGAAAGCGAGCGAACGAACAATGGCGAACCAACTACACCTTTGGTTTACCTGCATAGTGCCACTGACCAATTGGCGCCCGACAACCTTCGAGCGTGTAATCAGGCCATGTTCGCCGAGCCTCCCGCTGGACGCGCCGATTAGACCCGAATTCGCTCTCGAAATTCGGCCTTGGTGGGCGCCGCGGGTTTGACTAGGGCCTCTCGGATGGCGATCCTGAACAGTGTGGCGAAATTGCAATTGTCAATTGAGCGAAAGGGAAAACATGCCCGAAACAATTAAATTCGATCGCCGTCGCTTTTTGAGTGCAGCAACCATGACTGTTGCCGCCGCCCAGTCCGGCATGTCAGTTCTTGCGGATGCGCAATCGAGCGAGAAACGCGCAGAAAAGTCGCCCCCAATCACGCAAGTGTCAGACACGTCGTTGGGCTCGGTCAAACAAATTAATGCGGGCTTTCTTAATGTCGGCTACGCAGATATCGGGCCGGCAAACGGCCCCGCCGCAATTCTTCTGCATGGTTGGCCCTACGATATTTACAGCTTTGTCGATGTCGCCCCGCTACTGACATCGGCAGGTTTCAGGGTACTCGTCCCCTATCTGCGTGGCTATGGCACGACGCGCTTTCTTTCAGGCGAAACATTCCGCAATGGCCAACCCTCGGCGGTCGCTGTCGATATCGTCAACTTCATGGATGCTCTCAAAATCGAAAGCGCGACCTTGGCGGGTTTTGATTGGGGCGCGCGAACGGTCAATATCGTTGGAGCGCTTTGGCCTGAGCGCTGCAAGGCAATGGTGTCCGTTAGCGGCTATCTAATCGGCAGCCAAGAGGCCGGCAAGGTGCCGTTGCCGCCGAAGAATGAGCTTGAGTGGTGGTACCAATTTTATTTCGCCACTGAGCGCGGCCGCGCAGGTTACAGCAAATATCGCCACGACTTTGCGAAGCTCATTTGGCAGCTTGCATCGCCGCTGTGGAAATTCGATGATGCGACGTTCGACCGTAGTGCCGCCGCATTCGACAATCCGGATCACGTTGATATCGTGATCCACAACTATCGCTGGCGCCTTGGCCTGGCAGAAGGCGAGGCGAAATATGCTGATTTGGACAAGCGTCTTGCAGCAGGTCCGATCATCACCATGCCCGCCATCACACTTGAAGGCGATGCCAATGGCGCGCCCCATCTGGACCCAAGTTTCTATGCCAGGAAATTCTCGGGCAAGTACAAGCATCGCCTCATTGGTGGCGGCGTCGGCCACAACCTCCCTCAAGAAGCGCCGCAAGCTTTTGCCGATGCCGTCATTGAAGTGAGTAGCTATTGAAAGCTGTAAAGGAACCAAGCGGGCATGGCTCATATGTACATTCTTGGCAAGGATCGCATTCGGAATTGGGGATCAATCCGCCTTTCCCAGATCGCATTTCGCTGTGCGAGAGCCGCCATCATGGCGATCTGGGCTGCGGTGTGGAGCACCGGGATGGCGATCACGCAGGCAGCAAAGGACATTGTCCTGCTTCGCGACGCCTTTGCCGATGGTTCGAGTAGGGTGAGCGCGATTTTGATCACGCAACGAATGGGATACAGCGTAAACGCCGTACAGATTTCCTTGAGGCGACGACGGAATTCAATTTGAGGCACTTGCCGATGCCACTTTACGAGAGGAGATTCGGCTGCTCATATAGGAGGGAAAGAGTCATGACGACGCAAACCGAAACCGTAATCCTTGCTGGCGGCTGCTTCTGGGGCATGCAAGACCTGCTGCGAAATTACCAAGGAGTGCTGTCCACGCGCGTAGGCTACACGGGCGGCGATGTGGCCAACGCCACCTACGGCAACCATGGGACGCACGCCGAAGCTATCGAGATCGTGATTGATCCGCGCCAGATCAGCTATCGTCAGGTCCTCGAGTTCTTCTTTCAGCTCCATGACCCGACGTCGAAGAACCGCCAGGGCAACGACATTGGTTCGAGCTACCGCTCGGCAATCTTCTATCTCGATGAAGAGCAGAAGCGAGTGGCTGAGAGCACTATGGCCGATGTCGATGCATCTGGCCTCTGGCCCGGCAAGGTCGTCACCGAAATAGTTCCTGCTGGCCCGTTCTGGGCGGCAGAGCCAGAACATCAAGGCTATCTGGAACGCTTTCCTAACGGATATACCTGCCACTTTATTCGACCGAACTGGAAACTGCCAAAGCGAAGTTGAAGTCTTCGGCACCATTTTTGAAGCGAATTCGCTATCGCCAGATAGCGCATGAGGTCAAATCATATTTGAAGAGAGAAAGGATTATTAAATGAAGGCGACTCGAATCATGGTGGCAGCTGCGTTGATTATCGGGGGTGGTCTGGCGTTTCACTTGACGCGGGCGCAGCAGCCGGGAATTGGGCGCACCGAACTCCAGCGGCACGATCTCGGCGTCCCCGGACGCGAAGCCATCCAGGTGCGTGTCGATTTCGCTCCGGGAGCGGCGTTCGGCAAGCACGCGCATCCTGGCGAAGAGATCGCTTACGTTCTCGAAGGCTCGCTGGAGTATCAGATCGAGGGCAAGCCGCCGATCACGCTCAACGCCGGCGACGCCATATTCATCCCGGCCGGAACGATCCACGCGGCAAGGAACGTCGGCAGCAGCAAGGCATCGGAGCTCGCCACGTATATAGTTGAAAAAGGTAAGCCGTTCGTCGTAGCCAAGTGAGCGACAAGTGGAGAATCTATGACGCGCCGGCTCAAGGCATGCATCGATATCTCCATCCAAGCCAATCGCGGCCTCCGTATCCTGAGCTTATGAGGGCTTGTCTGAGTTCTCCGGTAGCAGCTTCAGCTTATCGACCATTCGGCAGAGTTCTGGGAGCGACGCAGCTTTGATCTTCCGCATCATGTTGCTGCGATGTACTTTCACTGTGGTTTCGGTGATGGCCATGTCACCGGCAATCTGCTTGTTTAGCCGGCCCTGCGCGACCTGGATCAAGACCGCGCGCTCACGCGGCGTCAATAACTTGAATCGTGCCCTGAGCGCATTCAGGGTATCTTCATACTCGCGGCGCGCACGGTCGCGCGTAAGGCCAACATTGACAGCATCCAAGAGATCCTGGTCTCGAAATGGCTTTGTGAGAAACTCGATGGCGCCCCCCTTCATCGCCTGTACGGTCATCGGAATGTCGCCATGTCCTGTGGTGAAGACTATCGGAAGTTTGATGCTGCCCGCGGCGAGATCGCGCTGAAAATCCAGTCCGCTCTTGCCCGGCAATCTCACATCAAGGACCAGACAGGTAGGGCAATCGGGCAGTTCAGATCCCAGAAATTCGGCAATGGACGCAAACAGCCGGGAATGCAGGCCCGCCGACCGTAGCAGTCGTCCGAGCGAATTGCAAAATTCCGGGTCGTCGTCGATGACCACCACGCAGGCATTTGAGTCCGGCATCGCATTCGTTTGAGATCGAGGGTCCACGGAAAAGCGCTGCTCCCTTTGCTAGTTGCCACGGATCAATTTCAAGTTTAGCCCCAACCTATTCACTTGGACAGACGGCATTCGGTCAATGGTTCTAAGCCAAGGTTTAGAGTTCCTGGCTCGGTAGGGCGCTAAACTTGGTGGAACAGCGGTGCTCGGCTGTGCTCTCATGCGCGGCGATGAGGCCGCGACTAGCGCGCTAGAGGCCGTATTGACCAAGCAATCACTGATCTCGATCGTCGATGACGACCAGTTCTTTCGCGATTCCATGCGAAGGCTGCTCAAGTCGCTTGGCTATGCTGTTGCGGTTTTCCCGTCCGCCGCCGAATTTCTCGGATCCTCCCAACTCGCTTCCACCGCCTGCTTGGTCGCCGATGTTCATATGCCGGCTATGACGGGTGTCGAGCTATACACGCATCTGGTCGACGCCGGGCGTGCAATTCCAACGATTCTCGTCACTGCCTATCCGGATGACAACGTTCGCAAGCGCATGTTGGGCATGGGGGTCGAGTGCTACCTGTCCAAGCCATTGGAGGAGGTCAAGTTCATCGCCTGCCTTCGTTCCGCCTGCGCGCGCGGCAACGCCTCCCGATAGCCCCGCTGAACCGCGTATGACGATGCGGAGATCGTTATGGAAGTGGAAAGTCAATCTGGTAGTAGTATTGAGGATCACGCGGATGCAAAATGAGGTCCAGCCTTTCGTGTCTCGCTGGGGCTCAAGATAATTCCCGTTGCCGTCGAATCGACAAGTGAGTGCGGCCATATGAAAAACTCCGACACGTGCGGCACCGATTGGGAAAGCCTATCCCTAGAGATGTTGTGGAGAGACGCCGAGCGGAACTTCTGCAGGCTAGCGCATGACGGTGCCGACGGTGAGAGATACGCCTTCATACCGAATGATTTAGGGGCCGAACATCCCACTCTCGAGAGCGTCAATCGCCTTGCGCACGAATACGAACTCAAGGACTACCTGGACGCATCCTGGGCGTTGCGCCCGATCAAGTTCGTGCACGTGCGCGGACAGGCGATGCTGGCTGTCGAATACACAAAAGGTGAGCCACTCGATCGCTTGATCGGGCAGCCCATGGAAATCGAACGATTTCTGCGATTGGCCTCGGCCATGGCGTCCGCACTCGGCAGTCTTCACGGAAGTGGCCTCATACACAAGGACATCAAGCCTTCCAATGTGATCGCGGATTTGGCGACAGCGCGAATCTGGTTTACCGGCTTCGGCATTGCATCTCGCCTTCCGCGCGAGCGCCAACCTGCCGGACCTCCCGAGTTCGTCGCCGGAACACTCGCCTACATGGCGCCCGAACAGACGGGACGTATGAATCGTTCTATCGATGCCCGAAGCGACCTCTACGCGCTCGGCGTCACGCTCTATGAAATGCTCACGGGGTCGCTGCCCTTCATTGCAGCCGATGCGATGGAATGGGTGCACTGTCACACCGCCCGCCAGGCGGTGCCGCCCTGCGAGCGGGTGCATGTTTCGCTGCCGGTATCAACGATCGTCATGAAACTGCTCGCGAAAACGGCCGAGGATCGCTATCAGACCGCTACAGGTCTGGAGCGCGATCTCCGGCACTGCTTGGCGCAATTCGAGGCCGACGGTCGAATCGACGACTTCGCTCTGGGTGAAAGCGATACTCCGGACAGTCTGCTGATCCAAGAGAGGCTGTACGGGCGCGTCCGAGAAATCGAAATCCTCGCATCCGCCTTCGACCGCATCGTCCGGGGCGGCGATCCGGAACTGGTGCTGGTCTCCGGCTATTCCGGGGTCGGCAAGTCGGCCATCGTGAACGAAATGCACAAGGTACTAGTGCCACAACGGGGCCTATTTGCATCGGGCAAGTTCGACCAGCTAAAGCGCGACATTCCCTACGCCACCCTGGCACAGGCTTTGCAGAGCCTGGTCCATCATCTCCTGGGAAAGCCTGAGGCTGAGCTGCGCAGGTGGCGGGACGAGCTTTGCCAGGCGCTGGATCCAAGTGGTGCGCCCATCGTCGAGCTCGTCCCCGAGCTGAAATTCATCATTGGAGAACGGCTGTTCGATTCCGACGTGCCTAACGCAAAGGCGCGCTTCCAGCTGGCGATTCGGCGCTTGATCGGCGTGTTCGCGCGACCGGAACATCCGCTGGTATTGTTCCTCGACGATCTGCAGTGGCTGGACGCAGCAACGCTCGATCTGTTGGAGGATCTGCTGGTCCAGCCTGGTATGCAGAACCTACTCCTGGTGGGGGCCTACCGAGACAACGAGGTTGATGGGGCGCATAGCCTGATGCGCAAGCTGGCAGCGATCCGCAGCATGGGCGTCACCGTGCATGAGATCGTCCTGGCGCCGCTGAACCATGAAGACTTGGCGGAATTGATCGCAGACGCGCTTCATTGCGAAACGAAACGCGCGATGCCGCTGGCCGAACTGGTACACAAAAAGACCGCTGGCAATCCATTCTTCGCCAAACAGTTCATTCTTGAGTTAGGCGAGGAGGGGTCGATCACGTTCGACCCGGTGAACGCGATATGGCACTGGGATCTGTTTCCCATTCAGACCAAGAGCTACACGGATAATGTCGTGGACCTCATGGCGGGCAAGTTGAGCCGCCTGCCCTCGGCAACCCAGATGGCGTTGAGAGAATTCGCCTGTCTTGGGAACATGGCAAAGACGTCCACCCTTTCAATAGTTCACGGAACCTCAGAGGAGGAGATCCATTCCGATCTCTGGGAGGCGCAACGTTCGGAGCTGATCATCCGTTCGGACCATTCGTACCGGTTCGTGCACGACCGCATCCAGGAGGCGGCATATTCGCTCATTCCTGAGGAATTGTGTGCGCAGGAGCATCTCCGAATAGGAAGGCTTCTCACGGCGAACATCAAGAGCGACAAGCGGGAGGAGGCCATCTTCGAAATTGTCGGCCAGCTCAATCGTAGCTCCTCGCTCATAGCCTCGCCAAGTGAGCGCGAGCAGCTTGCCGAACTCAACCTGATAGCGGGCAAGCGGGCGAAGACAGCGACGGCCTACGCATCGGCGCTAAAGTACCTGGTCGTCGGTGCAGAACTGGTGGCAAAGGACTGTTGGGAACGGCAGCGCGATCTCGTCTTTGAGCTGGAACTTCATCGAGCCGAGTGCGAGTTCATGACTGGCGAGATGACGCTCGCCGAAGAACGCCTGACCATGCTCTTGTCGCGCGCTGCAAACATCGTAGAGCGAGCCGCGGTGACGTGCTTGCTCGCAGAAGTCCTATTTTCGATTCAGCGGCCCGACCGAGGTGTCGCGGTAGGCCTCGAATGCTTGCGCTATGCAGGAATCCACATTCCCATGCATCCGACAGAAGCGCAGGCGCGTGCCGCATATGATCGAATCTGGACCAAGCTGGATGGCCGCCCGATCGAGGCACTTGCTTCACTGTCCCTAATGACTGACCCGGGAACAGGCGCGGCCCTGGACGTGCTAGCGAAGCTCATCCCCAGTGTGCTGATAATGGGGAAGCATCTCCTGACCTTGGTCGTTTGCTCAGCCACGGAACTTAGCCTGGAGCGTGGCAACTGCGACAACTCGTGCTTCGCCTACGCATATTTCGGGCTCGTTGCTGGCTGGCAGTTCGGTAACCTCGAAGCGAGTTTCCGCTTCGGCCAACTTGGACATGAGTTGATCGAGAGCCGAAACTTGCGGCGATTCGAGCCCATAGTTCGGCTGTATTTCGCAGGTCAAGTGATGCCTTGGGCGCGACACGTCGGGAGCAGTTGCGCTCTGTTGCGAAGCGTTTTCGATGTCGCCAACAAAGCAGGCGATCGCCATTCGGCCGTGGCAAGCTACCCGATACTCGTTTCGAACCTCTTGGTGGCGGGGGAGCCGCTGCGTGAGGTGGCGCAGGAAGTAGAGGACGGCCTCGCATTCGCAAGACGGTCAGCAGTCGGAGGTTTCGTCGACGTCACCAATACACAGGCTGCGTTCATCCGGAACCTCCGCGGCCTGACGCGTCAGTTCGGTTCGCTCGATGATGAGCAGTTCGACGAATGTCGGATGGAGAACTTTTTTGCGAGTCAACCGCATGTGCTCGCCTTCGAGTGCTGGTATTGGACACGCAAATTGCAGGCTCGCTTCTTTGCAGGAGACTACGCCGGAGCCCTCGATGTTTCGCTTCGAGCGCAACGTCTGCTGTGGTCATCGCCCGGAATGATTGAGGTGGCCGACTATGAGTTCTATAGCGCGCTCGCGCATGCTGCGGTATGTGGGGTCGAATCCACCGCCGAACGCCAGCAGCATGTCCAGGCAGTGGCAGCACATTTTCGGCAGCTCGAAGAATGGGCAAAGCACTGCCCCCAGAATTTCGAGAACAGGGTGTCGCTGGTAGGCGCCGAGATCGCCCGCGTCGAACGACGAGAGCTGGACGCCGAGCGGTTGTACGAGGAGGCCATCAGGTTGGCGCGCCAGAACGAATTCGTTCACAACGAAGCGCTCGCCAACGAGCTTGCGGCACACTTTTATGCCGCGCGTGGCTTCGAGACCATCTCGCGGGTGTATTTGCGAAATGCCCGTTCCGGCTATCTGCGCTGGGGTGCTGATGGAAAAGTCAGGCAGCTCGATCAGCGCTACCCTTACCAGAGGACCGAAGAGGCCGCCGCTGTCTCCACTGGCACCATCGGCGCCTTCGTCGAACAACTCGACCTCGCGACCGTGATTAAAGTGTCACAGACCGTCTCGGGCGAAATGGTGCTCGACAAGCTGCTCGACACCGTGATGCGGACTGCGGTCGAGCATGCTGGCGCGCAACGCGCGGTGTTGATCCTTTCCAGAGCCGGACATCGGATCGCAGCGGAAGCCACAACCAGAAACGACGCGGTATTCGTTCGTCTGTGCGACGAGCCAGTGACTGCATCCATGCTCCCGGAGACGATCATCCGGTATGTGCTGCACACACAAGAGACAGTGATTCTCGACGATGCGGCGATCCTGAATCCCTTTTCGACGGATCCGTATATCGGTCAGCGACACGCTCGTTCCTTGCTCTGCCTGCCGCTTACGAACCAGGCCAAGCCAATCGGCGTGCTCTATCTCGAGAACAATCTGGCTCCTCGCGTCTTCGCGCCGGCGCGCACCGCAGTGCTGAAGCTGCTCGCCTCGCAGGCCGCGATTTCGCTCGAGAATGCCCGTCTGTACCACGAGCTCGCCGAACGCGAAGCCAGAATCCGGCGCTTGGTGGACGCCAACATCATCGGGATCGTCATCAGCGACGTTGAAGGTCGTATTCTTGATGCCAACGACGCGTTCCTACGCATTGTAAGGTACGACCGCGAGGATCTCGTGTCGCAACGCGTTCGCTGGACTGACATGACACCGCCGGAATGGCGCGAACGCGACCAACAGTATCTGGTGCCAGAGCTGAAGACGGCCGGTAGCCTACAGCCGTTCGAAAAGGAGTTCTTCCGGAAGGATGGTAGCCGTGTGCCCGTGTTGATCGGCGTGGCAAACTTCGAAAATGGTGGGGGCCAAGGCGTCGCGTTCGTGCTCGACCTGACGGAACGTAAGAACGCTGCAGACGCTCTTCGCGCGCTGCAGGCGGATCTTGCGCACGCAAACCG
>WNFM01168525.1_pt3 | contig 90257 bp, 109 predicted proteins | sample 5400271 | NCBI WGS metagenome assembly WNFM01 (sample SAMN13153352, study PRJNA577476) | soil metagenome | isolation source: 60 cm saprolite on Douglas fir-dominated hillslope | place: USA:California | collected 2013-09-17
GAATTTACGAGGGTGTACAGAAATGTTGCTGATGGATTGGCAAATCTGAGATTTCCATTTGCTCCCCAGAAAGAGGGTGAGACCTTACTGTGTGCATCACACGCTGTTATGCCATAGGAGGCAGTGCCAATTGTCATAGGAAAAGGACTTGGGGTATTATTTGCAATAGGATCACCTTGTGCATTAGGGAAGAACGCGCCATTTGTAGCATTCACTAAATGTCCTGTTGAATTTGTCGTAATTGTGTAGCCTTGCGAAGCATTGGTTGCAACAGTCAGTAGCTGTGCTGCTGAATTTGAGGCAGCAGTGCTGATATTTTCGAGATTGACCTCAGTTGCTGTTGGAGAAATCCCGGAATTTGTTGTATCTTTTTCATGACTTGTCCCGCAGTAGGCGAGAGAATTGAGCGATGTGCCATCGGGAATACCAGCAATGGTAAAAGTAAAAGTTGGCTCGACATTTGCTGACAAATTCACTCCTTCTTGTGTTGCAATTTTTGTCTTGCCGCTGTCAACACTTGTTGTTGCAGTTAAGGTCCAGATATCAGCAATACCATTTGCGGCTGTTTTGGTAGGATTGAGAATATGAGGGTCAGGAGTAGTGCATGTTGAGCCGCTCAGTGTTGTGCATCCAAGGAAAAAGGTCAGAACAGATCCTGCAGGAATACTTTGTGCGCCAAGAGTAAAGACTATTGTCGGAGATGTCCCAACTGTTGGATTATTTACCACAATACTTGCAAAGTTACTCGTGATATCTGTCCCGCCTTGCAAGACTTTAATACTGCTTTGGGTGAGGCCATTCATTTGGAAAGTTGTGGCTGATGGGGAAGAGGGATTATTGCTCTCTCCAGATTTTAAGACGGGGAAAGCAATTCTGATATTGGAAGATGCAGGAATAGCATTTTGTGAAGTAAATTTGACAACATGAAGTGCGGAGGCAGTCGGACGGGACGTGCTGATAAGGTCTGAAATACTGGTGAGATTACCAGCCTCAACTCTTTGCACCAACAGGAAAAAAAGAATGGAAAAAAATATCAGGGCAAGAGTCCTTGGCATATACCTATTGTAGCTTCTTTTTTACTCGTAGGACAATAGTGATGATAACGAGTATGAGAAAGGCAAGAAGAATCATTCCTTGCCATGGGAGAGCAAAGAAATAGATACTGCGGGTAAAAAGTGGACCCTGGTCTGAAAGTTTGAGAGAAAGATTTGCTTGATAGAGACCTAGCAAAAATGTCTCAGGCCATAGAGCATTTGTATATTGCTGCAAGTCCTGTGCTTGGCGAATGGGCTGGTTGTATCTTGTTGGTTGTTCGCTCGGAATATACCGTGAAGACTGTGCCAGGACATTGACTGGTAGTAAATTTACTTTTCCAATAGCCTGACCAAACATGTTTTTTATGACAATTGTGCCTTGCGGAGTTGTAAAATGTTTGCTCGTGTTATTCACGAGGACGCTAAAGGGCACAGGGCCATGCTCAAGAAAAAATGGTGCTTCAAATTTTTCCAAAACCCCTGTTGTTGCATCTGTTGGACCAATAGAAAGCAGCACATTTGTCCCAACAGCTCCTGTGAGTGTCGAGAGATTGGATGTATCACTTCCGATAGCTTTTGATCCAAAAAGGATAGTAAAATAATAATCTCCAGGAGGCTCGTCTTGAGGAATATCGATGACAAGCGACAAGGTTTTGGATTGATGTGGTGCAAGGGTAAGACTATCTATGGATGTGTCGCCATCGAGCATACTTACTTTATCAAGAATATGTGGATCATTGCCTTGTGAGGCCATGCTGTCGATAAATTGAATCTGGCCATTCAGCAGTGGAGAAGTGGTAAATGGCTTTGCAGAGATATCCAAATACACAGTATCATCTGAAAGATTGTCTATGGTGATGGGATTTGGAATATTTGCAGGCGGAGCTGCTTGGATTTGCAGAATAGGAGGATTGATGCCTAAGGAGACCGTCTGCGCCTGTGCCACAGGCGCAAGAATTAAGAAGCATGAATTAAGAATTATGAAGAGAACGATAACCTTAATTCTTAATTCCTTATTCATAATTCATTAAAATGTAGGCGTTGCTATATATTGTATTTGATTCGTATAGAGTCCAGCTGGTTGGGTTGTTGCTATATTAATTTTATAGGTAATAATACTCTGGAGATTAGTGCCGGTAAGTCCTGCCATCACCACAGTTGCAGAAGGTGAAGCAGAGAATTGTTTGTATTGATTGGCTCCAAATCCACCAGCGCAATTACTCCCGGATGCGTTATCACATCTATAGCCAAGGCCATACGTACTGACAGAAGTCCATACATCAGATACTGTAGGGCTGCAGAGGCCATTATCACAGGTGGTGTTTGGAATGACTGCGCCATTTGTCGGAAGTGACAGTGCATGATTTTCCATTGCCGTTACTTGGTAGCCATGAGATGCGTTACTGGTGACTGTCAGCGTTGTAGTCCTTGTAATGGGATTATTGGCAGTAAGCGTCCCAAAATCAATTAAGGTATTTGAGAGTGAGAATGCAAACCTCTGCTGTCTGGCAATTCTTACATACTGAAAACCAGCTTTCACTTTATAATTTGTGCCTGAATAAAGCCCAGGCCCAAGTTGTCCACCAGTGTCAGAGAGCTTGTAACTACCATTTGATTTATTCCCGGCAAAGGAATTGAGATTGCCCATGTTGATAATATAAGAACTATTACTCATCTTGAGCGCATAAGCGCTCTGAAGATGAAATAATCCAATAATCCAATATACGAATAATCCAATACTAAGGAAAAGCAGAAGATGATTTAGGATTTTAGGATTTGATAGCATTCGTATATTCCTATATTTGTATATTCGTTTATTCTTCTTTGGATTCTTCTCGCAGTTGCTCGCTCTCTTCCAGTATCTCATTTAATTTCTCAACATCTTTTGTGCCGAGTTTGTCTTTTCCGTCTTTTATAACAGTCTCTACGTCTTTTGCTATGGTGTCTGCCGCATCTTTTGTCCGCTCTTGTAATGCATCAACCTGTGCCTCCTCTTTGTCGCGGTCTTTGTAGGAAGCACCAAAGAAAAATGCCAGTGGAGCAATAAGAACAAGCGATCCAATTCTCAAAAAGCTCTCCAGAGCAAGGTTTTTAAGTATCTCTGGCAGAAAGATGCAGACAGCGCCAATAGTAAAAATAAAGACTGCAGCAGGCTCAAAAATAAATGTTATCCCAAATCCTAAGAAATACAACAAGAAAAAGAGAGGAGAGTACAAATTCCCGGTAAGGGAGATAAGCAGGAATAGGGCAGTATTAAGAAGAAAAATATCACTCATCCCTCCAAAGTTATTTATTTGTTTTTTCTTTCGACGAATGATGGTAAGAAGAAGGTAGAGAAATACTAATACGCCAAGCAATTGTATTGTGAAGTCAGCAAGCAAGGTCTGCTCCCAGATAAAAATAAAAAGAAATGATGCGAGTAATGTCAAAAAATGCCAAAGAATCTTCATATAAATTTTTCTCCTTGATTTCCCTCGCCCTATGAAATAGGGAGAGGGGTAGGGTGAGGGTAGCTCATTTATTATAGTAGAAGATTTGGAAGCTTGTGGCAAGTAGAGTTTATGATTTTTTTGAACGGTGCTGAGGCTTATTAGATTTTCTATAAAAAACTGCATACACCAAAACTAATGCAATTACAGCTAAGGAAAAAGATATTTGAGCTAGATTAAGTTGATGATCAAAATTCATATTTTTCTAACATTTTTTCTGCTTTTATAGCAATAAGTAGACTCACTATAGCAAGGAGTAGATTTACTGTCAATGTAAAAAAATCTTTTGCAAGGAGCATTGCAGCAAGCCAGACGACGAATAGATTGGTAAAAATTGCTGAGCCTACTTTCAATTGTGGCCGAGTAAATAGACGCATAAGATAATCTTAGGAAGAAGAAGCTGGGAAAGCAAGCTGCGTTTATGCAAACTAAATGTAGCAACTATATGTTAGGTTTGTGTTGGAGTTTCTGAAGGATGGAGAAGATTTCTTAATGCTTTTGTCTCTGTGCGTAAAACAGATCTAACGTAATTAACTCCTAAAAAAAGACCAGTCAAAACAATTGTCGCAAAAACCATTCTATTATTCGCAACATCTGAAGAACCATTTCCTGAAGTCCAAGCTCTGTCAACAAATTCGCTTACTCCTGTTACTGCAGTGCCGAAGCCCAATCCAAGTGTCGCAATAGTGGCAGTAACAGTTCCAGCTAGTGATCGTCTCAAACCTCTATCACTTGCTTCAACTGGTGTTGGAAAGTCAGTTATGACAGTTCTTCGAAGGATATTTTTCCCATCTGTTGTAGGAATAAGAACATTAGTTGTTTCAGCTCCTCGTCTTGGAATAATTACGGGTCGACTGACGACTTCTGCATTTCCTGGACCGGTATCTCTATTTATTTCTTTAAGCATTGTGGTATTATACAAAAAGTGTTATTTTTTTGTCAAGAGAGGAATATATAGTACTTTATATTTTGATATACTAAATTTCTATGAAAGAAAAAATGAAAGAAAAGATTGAAAGATTGAGTCTGAAAAAGAGAGATATTTTTGTGCAAAAGCTCGAGGGGAAAGAAATGGTTTTAGAAGAATTCCCAGAGCTCTATAATGAATTTGTTACTCAGTTTAGAGACTTTTTTGCAAAAGGCGGGAAGCTACCGGGAGTAGGAGTGAGTGATGGTGGAAAAATTCCTAAGACAAATCTGCAAGTAGAAATGCGGACAATTTCAGAAAGACCGGGACAACGACCAGAACGCATCATAAATATCTGGGATACGTATAGAGGGACACTTCTGAAGCTTTCTGATGTTTCTGATCCACAAAAGCGTGGAATGCTGCTCACCTATGGAGTGAGGAAGCGAGTGTCACATCTGAATGATTCAGTAGCACTTCTTGCAGCCAGGGAGAGACTCCGTGACCTTAAGCGCAATAGTTTGACTTGACAACTAAAATTACTTATAGTAATCTCTAGACGCTTATGGCAGAAAGCATTTTTCGCAAAGATCCTCCAGGTATTACTCCAGATTCTCATGTACAATCAGACAAATTGGCATACAAAAATGCATTAGAACGTGTTAATGAAATCCTCATAAGTGATATAGGTGATTTGAGGCAAAGACTAAAAGTTCCCGGAATCATTTATCAAAAGATTGGGGGCAAAAGTATTGTAGGGATATTATATACGAGCGATGGTATCAGAGTAAAGGTCACTGACGAAGAGAGTCCGAGATTTTATAGTCTTGCAGAATATCCAGAAATCAAAGATCATTATGAAGCAATGGTGACAATTTTACGTGAAACATCATAGATCCTATGACATTTGAAAAAGAAAGTATTGTTGATAGACATATTGTCAAAAGGCACGTGAATGCAACTAAAGAGCTTTTTGATGCAGTAGGTCACCGTGTCTCTCGAAGAAAAGTAGGAGGAAAAGTGACACAGGAAACATACGAGTTGTGGCCAGGAGTCATGTCTACAATGTATTATGACTTATTTTTTCCTGGAAGGAGAGTGCTGCATGTGCATGTAGAAGGTCAGGGAGATTGGACTTTCAGAGATACTCCGACCAAAAAACAAAGTGCAGTAAGCTGGACAATGCCAGATCAGACTATTGTTGAAGGTCCACCTGCAGCGCATGAATTTGTGCATGTGAGAAGGAATTTACAAAGAGAAGCAAGACAGCTTGGTAGAAATAGATAAATTTTTAATCAGCATACCTTGGCCTTTGACAATATGCTTAAATAGCAATACAATCCTTTAAGTATGACACCAGAAAATGTTCCAAAAGAAGCTATACCAGGAGTTTTGATATACAGTGAAGGTAAGGATCCTGGAGACAAATAACTCACGACCCTTCTGAAACAACAAAGAATCAAAAACATACGCCGCGGTCCATGGAAACCTTATTAAATTTCCGTCCTTCTTTATCCTTCGATCTTTCTTTGCTATACTACAAGCATGAACCCGAAAGTCAAAAAATATATTCCTTCAGAAATTGAAGAGAAGTGGCGCAAAATTTGGGCGGAGCAGGGGTTGTACAAGTTTGTCCCAACTCCAAACAAGGACAAATATTACACGCTTGTTGAGCTGCCATATCCTTCTGGGGACCTGCATATCGGTCATTGGTTTACTTTTGTTGCTCCAGATGTCCTTAGCCGCTATATGCGAATGAAAGGGAAAAATGTCTTTTTTCCCATGGGATATGACGCTTTTGGTCTTCCTGCTGAGAATGCTGCAATAAAAAGAGGAGTGCATCCTAAAGACTGGACAGAAAAAAATATAGAGACCATGACAAAGCAATTTGAGACAATGGGCACCATGATTGACTGGGACCATGTCACCATTACCTGTAAGCCTGAATTTTATACATGGAATCAGTGGATTTTTGAAAAGATGTATGAAAAAGGCATTGCCTATCGTGGTAAAACCCTCTCAAACTGGTGCCCAACAGATCAGACTGTATTAGCAAATGAACATGTCGAAAATGGTAAGTGCTGGCGATGTGGCAGTGTTGTCATCCAAAAAGAAGTCGAGCAGTGGTTTTTAAAAATTACAGATTACGCAGAAGAGTTGTTGTGGGATAAGGATGGGAATGGCGTCGAGTGGCCAAAATCCGTCATGGCTGCACAAAATGATTGGATAGGAAGGTCAGAAGGCCTTCTTATCGAATTTCCAGTCGGGATTGCCACGTCGCAAGCTCCTCGCAATGACGATCTTAGCATTACTGTTTTTACCACTCGATCAGACACTACCGATGGAGCAAGTTTTCTCGCTATTGCCCCTGAGCATCCACTAGTGGAAGAGATTCTGAAGCAAGCCAAGAATGACGAAATCAAGAGAAATGTTGAGGAGTATATAAAGCAAGCAAAAGAAAAAACAGAGCTTGAGAGAAAAGAAGAGGCAAAAGAAAAAACAGGAGTGTTTACTGGCGTGATGGCAGAAAATCCTGTGACTCATAAAGAAATCCCTGTATGGATTGCAGATTATGTATTGGCAAATTATGGAACAGGAGCTTTAATGGGAGTGCCATTTGCAGATGAGAGAGATGGGGAATTTGCAAAAAAGTATGATTTGCCAGTTGTGCCAACGACTTTCAAGGCTAAGCCAGAGGGCAAGAAGCATATCAATTATCATCTGCATGACTGGTCTATCTCTCGTCAGAGGTATTGGGGCACGCCTGTGCCTATGATTCACTGTCCAAAAGATGGCATTGTGCCTGTGCCGCTAGACCAATTACCTGTTGAGTTGCCCTATGATGTTGATTATCAGCCAAAGGGAAAGCCGCCACTTGCAAGTAATGAGGAATGGATGAAAGTTACATGTCCAAAATGTGGTGGAGAGGCAAGGCGTGACCCAGAGACTTTAGACACTTTTTTTGACAGCTCGTGGTATTACTATCGCTATGTCGATCCACATTATGCAAAAGGACCCTTCGACCCCAAAGAAGTGAAAAAGCTCATGCCGGTTGATATCTATTTTGGCGGAGGTGAGCATACACTTGGTCACACTCTGTATGCCAGATTTTTCACCAAATTTTTCAAAGACCTAGGAATGGTGGATTTTTCAGAGTTTGCAAAAAAAAGAGTGCAACATGGCATTGTCCTTGGACCGGATGGAAATAAAATGAGTAAATCAAAAGGTAATGTCATTAACCCCGATGACTTGGTAAAAGAATTTGGAACAGATGCCGTAAGAGTGTATTTGTCTTTCATGATGCCATATAATGCAACAGGTCCATGGGCACCGGGTGCCATGTATGGGACTTTTAAATTTCTTAAAAGGATTTGGGACCTGCAAACCCGTTTAGTAGATCATAATACCACCAAAGTAGATCAGCTCTGGATGCACAGGACTGCGAAGAAAGTAGGCGATGATATCGCTCTTACCAAATTTAATACTGCTGTATCTGAGCTCATGAAGTGGCTTAACTACCTTGAGAGCAAGGCTAGTGTAACTTTTGAGGAATATCGATGGTTATTGATTAGCTTGTCACCGCTTGCTCCTCACATAACTGAAGAGCTCTGGCAATTACACTTTGCAACTGCTAAGAAATTTTCGTCAATTCACACTGAGTCGTGGCCAAAAATAGATGACAGGCTTATCGTGGAAGATGAGGTTACTATCGTTCTTCAGATAAATGGAAAAGTTCGTTCGCAGCTAGTAGTCTCTGCTTCAGAAAAAGACAAGAAAGAAGAAATAGAGAAGTTAGCCAAAGCAGATGAGAAAGTACAGAAATATCTTGAAGGAAAAGAAATTAAAAAAGTTATCTACGTGCCTGGGAAGATTGTGAATTTTGTTGTCTAAGATAGGCAAGTCTATTGTCAAAAGCAGTTGTTGCATAGAGTGGCATAAGGTTTTGTGAGAAAATTTCTTCAGAAAGACCAACTGCTAAGGAAAAAGATAAAATTACCAGCTGTGCTCGTTGGTATGTGTCATTCGTTTTCCATCTCTCTAAGGCTGGAAGATTTTCATAATCATTCCAAAAGGCACCAATGCTCGTGTCTTGAGGCTTAAATCCATACGGAGCTCTTTTTTCGAGGGTACCATTTTCCATCTCCCAACTATTTTGTGCTAACTCAAAACCCAATAGGTAGGCATCAAGAGATGCAAGTCCTTTCAGTATGTCCTTCGGCAGGCCAGATTTGCTAACAGGATTTTTTTGGGCATATGTGAGTGTTTTTTTCAGTTTTTTTCTGAGATTTCTTGGTAGTGTATTCATTTGATAGTACTCCATTAATGCTTTCACTGAGCCGTGCGCAGCAATATCCACTTTTATTGTTGCAAGATGACTTTGATTCATCTGATCTTGGTGATAGGCATAGTCAGTGTCGTTTGTATAACTTTTCTCAGTCGTATCCTCGTATCTGGGATGGGTAAAACGAAGGAGTATTGCAGGAACATCACTATTTTTTTCAATCTTATCAAGCTCAGAGAGCGGATCAAATCCTTTTGGAAAAAGACTGCGTTTGCTTTCTAACCACGATCGGAGTTTGTGTGGATCAAGGACAAGTATTCCCACTACTTGGTTTGTTCGATAGCCTTTTTTTGTGTAGATATTTGCCTTATCCATTTCTTCTTGACAACTTTTTAGTCCTTTAAATCCCAGAGGATCCTCAGGCTTGAGTCCAATACCAATCTCTGAAGTGTGTTCTTTTGCAGCTCTTTTTGTAAGACCCGTACCGTTGGCAGTAAGCTCAGTATATCCAAGCGAAGCAATGACAAGAGCAGGATCAACACTTCTTCCAATGGTTGCAGACCGTCTTCCTGAAGGAGAGATGAGTTGGGGCATTGTTTCCTCAGATTGCGTAGATTCTCCAAGACTAAAAATCCCACCAATCTGTTTTAATACCTCAGGACTCAAGAATACTTTTTCTATATCCGGATTAGCAAACATTCCTGTCAATTGCTCATTTACAATCACTTGAGAAATGATGTCTTTTGGCAATTGATGATAAAATCCTTCATGGTCACTGTGTAAAAATTCACCCATGCAGGGATTATAGCCTATAATATATGGAATGTCAAAGTTGCCTTTATGTTATAATACCCAGCATGCACGAATACTCATTTCCCTCTGAGGAAGAAAATCTACCACTCGATGCTGCTTTAGAAAACGGCTACGATATGCTCCTTCATATTGTTTCAGAAACAAGGCAGGGAAGAAAATTGCGACAACAAATACTTCTTGAGCCAGATTTATCTTTGGAAGAAAGCACAAAACTATATCACAATTCGCTTGGGAAAGTAAGTAGTGTCGTTACTTCAGTGACAGAACTCCAGCCAGAAGCTCTCCTTTATCGTGGTAGGACGACAGCAGGACAATATCATCCCACTGAAGGATGGATCAAACTTGATGGAACTCGCACTCCAAGCCAGAAATTGCTAACACTTTTTCATGAAACAGCGCATTCTTTTATGAATTTAGCTCATAAAAGTGTCTTACATCAAAACAGAGAAGAAGTACGTGCCTATACAGTTGGCGTGCTCGTTGGTCAGTGTTTTGGCTTAGGTGGAGTAGAGATCATAAAAGATATTAATGAAATTGTTGCGAAAGCACATTACTCCACAAAATATGCCCGGGAAATTTTACAAGGTGATAGAGAACTTATTCTCTACACAGCAAAAAATATTATTTTATTACTTGATAAATAATCTGTGAGTCTTCACAATCAGATTATGGAACTCTATCTAGAGAAAGCTTTTACCCTTCTCAAGCGTATCCCAGGCTCTTTGCGAATCCCCTTACTTCTTTCTAGCCTTGGAGTGATACTTTTTGTATGGGGTTTGATACAGATATTAGGCAATGCTTCAAGTCATGAAAAAGTAAACCTGGATGGCTTTTCACAAGCACAAAATTCGACATCGTCTGCGCAAGTTGCAGGAGCCAAGACAATAGCATCATCAGTGGCAATAGATGTGGAAGGAGCGGTCAGTACGCCAGGAGTATACAAGCTACCAAGTGGTGCAATTATGCAAGATGCGCTCATTGCTGCAGGAGGACTTTCAAGTAATGCAGATAGGACAGCGGTCGCGCAAAGAATTAATTTAGCAGCGAAAGTCAGTGATGGGAGCAAATTATATATTCCTGGAGTTGGAGAGCAGGCCGTAATTCCGGCTCAAACATCCCAAACAACTACCGCTACCTCCAAAACACTTGCTGGTCAGCAGTTGAATATTAACACTGCCAGTCTTACTGATTTGGATGGCCTTCCCGGCATAGGAAAAGTTACAGCACAAAAGATAATCGATGGCAGACCCTATTCCTCAGTAGAGGAGTTGCAAAGCAGGAAAGTGGTGAGTGCGAGTGTTTTTGGAAAGATAAAGGATTTAGTAACGATTTATTAAAATTGTTCCATTGTTACATTGTCCCATTGTTCCCTTACCCTAACCCTCTCCCATAGGGAGAGGGAATAACAATGAAACAATAGAACCATGAAACAATATGAAGAACCTTATTATATTTCCTCTGATAATCTTACTAATTCTGGCTGTTCGACTAGCGTTATTTTACTCTCATCCACCTCTTCTTCATGACCATCAGCATGTCTCTTTTTCCACTACTTTACTCTCGGATCCTAAGATTTCTGGCAATAGCCAGCAATTCACTGCCAAATATGGTAATTTTTGGTATTTCACAAATGTGAAAATTGTTGCCCAACAATTTCCGAGCTTTACATACGGGAATTATCTGACAATCGATGGGACTGTGAAAAATATTTTTCCACAACAAAATTTTCAAGGGAAAAATTCTGGGTCTAGCGCAAGCACTACTACTGGGAAAGCGCCAAGTAATGTAAAGCCTGTCCTGACAATCTCTTTCCCTAAAATTATGCTCGATCTTAGCAAACAAAATCCCTTTTTACTATTCCTGAATGGATTTCGAGGCAGAATGAGGGATTTCTATGAGCAGACGCTTCCTGCAACGAGCGCAAGTCTTCTTTTGGGAATAGTTTTTGGCATTGCTCAAAATCTTCCAAAAGACTTCCAGACCAATTTACAATCCACTGGGCTGACGCATGTGGTTGCTGCATCAGGGATGAATGTGACGATGGTTGGGGGATTTCTCCTTGGGGTGTTGGGAATTGTTGGTGGGTTGCTCAAGCGTCAGTTGCTTCTTTTCTTGGTGATTGTTGGCTTGGCACTCTATGCAACTCTTTCAGGGCTTCAGGCATCAATTCTTCGGGCAACACTTATGTTTGGGTCAGTTTTGCTGGCGCAAGCGCTTGGAAGGCAATATAGCGCCTTCTACATACTCACAATTGTCGGAGCTGTGATGCTTTTTCTCAATCCCTTGCTGGTAAGTGATGTTGGTTTTCTCTTATCTTTTTTCTCCACGATTGGCATTATTTTTATTCAGCCTATTTTGCCTTTTTCCAATATAATTTCAGATGATATAAAGACAACCGCTTCAGCGCAACTGGCGACAGTGCCAATTTTACTCACCACATTCGGGCAATACAGCCTGCTTTCACTTCTTACCAATGCGTTGGTGCTCTGGACTATTCCACCACTTATGGTCCTTGGTGGAGTGGGGGCACTTATTGGATTAGTGTTTGAGCCTTTAGGCAAAATATTTATCTATCTGTGTTTTCCATTTCTCCTTTTCTTTGAATGGATTGTAACTTTTTTTGGCAGTCTCCACTGGAGTTTGACAGCGACGAATATTCCCTTACAATTTATTTTTGGATATTATCTTATTTTACTAAGCGTAGTCCTTGTGTTAAGACGACATCAAAGAAAGCACATTGACCCATTGTCTCATGGACTCATTGTTGACAATGAAACAATAGAATAATGAAACAATGACTCAGTATGAAAAAATACTTTTTTCTTATTTTCTTTACCATTCTTGCTTTGTGTGGTATTTGCATCTATCAATATCTCAGCTTTCATGACGGAAAGCTGCATGTGATTTTCTGTAATGTCGGTCAGGGAGATGGCATTGTCATTCGCACCCCAGGTGGAAGTATTCTTGTCAATGATAGCGGTCCAGACAATTCCATTGTTACCTGTCTCAATCACCATCTGCCATTTTGGGAAAGAGGAATTGCGATTACATTGCTTACGCATCCGCATGCAGATCATCTCAATGGTTTCTTACCACTCTTTGGTAGATTCAGTGTTGAAAATTTCATTACCGAACGATTGACAAATAAAACAGCAGGATATAGCGAGTTATATAAACTACTCAATAAGCAACATGTCCCAATTCACTACGCTATTTCTGGAAATACTTTTTCTATTGGACAAGTCCATGTCCGCATTATTGGCCCAACACAACAATTTTTAGATGCAACAAGTCCCAATGGCATCATAGGGGAGTCAAAAGAATTTGCATCCCTTGAGACACTCATTACCTATGGGAATTTTTCCGTGATTTTGGATGGAGACAGTCAAGTAGATGAGCTTACTGATGCAATACGAAATAATGCGATACATTCTGTGACAGTATTGCAAATTCCACATCATGGGTCACGGACAGGTACCTCCTGGGATGTTTTGAGCACACTTAAGCCACAACTCGCAGTGATTTCTGTTGGTCTTCACAACCGCTATGGGCATCCCCATAGAGAAACAATGCAGCTTTTACAACAAAGTCGGACAAAGCTATTACGGACTGACCAGAATGGGGATGTGGAAATAATCAGTGATGGAAGAAATTGGGAAGCAAGATAAATGTCCTGAGAGGCTGCAAAAGTAACTGGAGCGTTTTCTGTTTGCATAGTTATTTATCTGTCTCATCTTTATCTTCGTCTTTTTCTTTTGGTAATTCTACAGGTAAAATTCCATGCTTTGCTAAATCTCTCATGACTCTTCCTAACTCATCATCTATATTTGTATCTACTTTTGGTCTTGGAACTCCTTGTTCGTCATGCTCTATGCCATTTCCATTTTCTCCTGGCGTTTTTGGTTGTTGTTCTTCTGGCATACTGTCATTGTTTATATACTGAGAAAAAAGTCTTGTCAATGACAAGAATTAATTCACGCTTTGGGAAATGGGGACTGGGATAAAGTGCATGCCAACTCCTTGTGCAATGGGCAGCGTAAAGGAAATTGTTGTCCCTTTTCCTGGAGTAGAATCCAAAAATATTGTTCCTCCATGAGCTTCTACTATACCTTTTGATACATATAGACCCAGTCCTGTGCCTTCATGACCAACTGGTGTATGCGTATCAGGAGTGAGCTGCGAGAATTTATTAAAGAGCATGCCTTGCTTTTCTTTTGGTATGCCAATGCCGTTGTCACTCACTGAAATAACAATACCAGGATTCACAATTGTCCGTGGTAAATAGTCATTGTGTTGCATTTTTCCCAAGATAGTAATTCTTCCGCCAGGGCTGGTAAATTTGAGGCTGTTAGAGACCAGATTATTCACCACTTGAGCAATGCGCATTGGGTCGACATAGCCAGCAGGCAGTCCGGGTTGGATATCAGTAAGAAGAGCGATTTGTTTTTTCTGTGCCTCTGCTGAAAAGAGCGCAACAACTTCTGCAATAATTTTTTGTATGTCATGTGGTGCTTGCCAGACAGTAAAATGTCCTGATTCTAATTTCGCAGCATCAAGAAGGGAAGTTATATCAGAAAGCATTCGTTTTGACTGCTCATCGATAATGGTAACAAGTTTTTTCTGAGAATCTTCAAGATTTTGTGCAAATGCCATGAGTTCGGCAGCAGATTTTATTGCGGTAAGCGGAGAGCGAAGCTCATGCACAACAGTATTTGTGAAATCTTCTTTAAGCTGGGACAGAGTCTTTTCAAGCGTAATGTCATGAATAAGGATTGTAGCGCCAATTACTTGGCTCTGAGCATTTGTTGTAGAAATTACCGGCGTTATGACAATTTGCACTATTTTATCCAGTAACTGAAGCTCTGGCTCTGTGATAATTTTATTTTTCTCCATTGCATCTTTTATTTTTGCTCCAAAATCATATTTTTTTGACAAAGGACTGATAATATCAAAAATTGCAGGGTTTTCGATATGGGGAATATTCAGAAATTCCTTTGCTGCTTTGTTGATAATGCTCACAGTAAAATGGGTATCTACCATAAGAATGCCATCAGTAAGAGACGTTATCATGGCCACAAGCTTTCCTTCTTCATAGGAAATGACTTCTTTGAGTCTTGTGAGAGCACTTGCGGCTTGCGTTGTCATTTGATAGAGCATGGTCATATCTTCTTCCAAATAGAGGCCTGGCTTGGTGGAAGCAACCGTAATAAGTCCAACAATCTGTCCACTCACAACAAGCGGAATATTAAAAAATGATGCCATGGCTTTTGTATTTGTCTCATCAACGACAATCCCAGTGCGCACCTCCTCCATATGCAAAGGAAGTTGTTGTCCTAAAATTGTAGACAAAGATGCAGTCATACTTTTTTTGACTTGCTCAATAAATTTTGAGGAAATTGCTTCATCAATAGTTGTTTTAAAAACCAATTTGTCTGGTTTTATCAAGAGTGAAGAGGCAGTGGAGTAGGGGAAGAGATTTTTTAAAGATCCGGTGAGCGTATCGATGACTTTTTCTATATCTAAAGAATAGCCAATTCTGTCCTGAATTGCTTTGAGAGTTGAGACTTCATAGAGACGTCTTTTTTGCAGTGACTCCCGAGCTTTTAATTCTTTTTTTGTGCGCTCCTCTTTCACAGAAAGAAAAATAGCAACAATGCCAAAAAGAATTGTTGTCCCAAATAGGAAAAAGCTCAGCATATATTCAGTATGCGATAGATTAGAAAAAGTGGCAAGAGGTAACGTCATTGTCTCATTGACGTATTGTTTCATTGTTGACGCTAAGAAGGGTACCTGCTGTAATACATATGCCATGAACTATCTGCAGCTCAATAATATTGATTGTTATAAGCGTTCTCTAAAATTATCCAACTATGTATGGGATATAGTTATTGGCTGGGATTATTTTCCTAAACAATCAGTAGGTATGCAGTTTGTGACTGCAATTGATTCAATATCAGCAAATATTGCAGAAGGATTTGGAAGATATGGAAAGAAAGATAAGGTAAAATTCTATTTCTATTCCATGGGCTCTTTAAAAGAGAGTTTAGATTGGAATCAAAAATCAAAGATAAGAAAGTTAATAACGAAAGAGCAATATGATCATATTCTTTCTGAGCTCCAGGTACTCCCGAAAGAAATATACCAGCTAATTAATTTTACTAAGGAAAAATTGAAGGAATAAGTCCTTAACAATGAGTCAATGGAACAGTGAAGCAATCGTCTTATTTTGTCAAACTTTCCAATTTATCACCTGTTTTTTTGGAGCCGATGACAATAATATAGGTGCCTATGACAAATAATGCCTCTTTTATGACGAGTACTCCGGTTGTGAGCATTTGGGGAAGGGCTATGGTTGTTGCAGCAAGCTGTAGATAGGAATTTCCAGCATCAAGAATAATGCCAAGGGCAATAAAAAAGACGCCGATAGAAATTGACTTAAAACCACTTGCCATGATACCAGTCCCGAATTTCTTGGTAACCTGTGCCATGACAAATCCTGCGGCAATAGAGGCAAATGCAGCAATAAAACTGCCTGCTTCGACAAGAATAGTCAATAGTTTTCCAGTATCAAGCATATAATTATTGTACACTCTTTTGTGTATTTACAATAGGTGTTTGCTGTTGTGGAAGTTCTTGAACAGGTGGAGTTGCAGAGGGAGCTGGTGTCATAATAGGTTGTGGCATCACCGGTTGACTAGGCATAACGATCGGTGCTGTTTTGCCATCCATGGTGCCAAGAAGTAAAGGCTCCATTGTTTTTTTGACTATTTCTCCGGAAAGCTGCACAAATTGGTCGACCAAGGCTTGCGTGACTTCCTGTGGATTGCCCCCTACATCTGTGACTGTGCCGTCATCTGCGACCACGAGTCCTTTCACATTTCGTGCTTTGGCCAGTGTAATATCAGGACCTAAGATAATTATCTGTTTTTTAATAACATCAGTAAGAAGTTGTTGGTAACTTTGCTGCATAAAAATAAAAATTTCAAACTACTTTGGTTTTGTTACTTGTTGGTTGTTTCTTGTGAGTTGTCATATTACATTCTCATCCATCCATTTTTCACCTGTTTCTTTTGGCTTTGCAAGGAGTGTTTTGACTTTTTGAACGAGATCTTGCGGACCAATTTGATACTTTAAGATATATTCCACTGCGCCAGATTTGAGTGCGTCGCTTACCATCCCGTCCTGAGAAAAATTAGAAAGCATGGCAACGGGAATTGCTTTTGTCACCTCATCTGCTTTTAATTTTTTGAGGACATCATTGCCATTCATATCTGGAAGAATTTGGTCCAAAAGAATCATGTCTGGCTTTTCACTTTTTGCTAATTCCAATCCTTTTGTGCCATGGGGAGCAGTGACAACACTAAATCCACCTTGGGTGAGTGCCTGGGAAAAAACATCCAGAATTGCTCGTTCGTCATCAATAAGGAGGATTTTCATATAATAAATTTTTACCCTGATCTCCTTCGCCCTACGCATAGGGAGAAGGCTGGGATGAGGGTTTATTCTTTTCTACTTTAAACGCTAGCAGTAATAGAAATATATGTCAAGGAGAAGGTGGTTGTGACTTATGCAAAAATATATTGAGACGAATTTCTGTTGAATCATGCAGAAGATTTCCCCACTGAGTAAAATTAGGAATCTGTTCAGAGCGACTACTATTTCTTCTTCTCCCTTTTTGGGCTATTTGTGCTACTTTTTCTGCCAAAAACCAAGCAGCACGACGAGTGACAAATTTCGGAAGATATGAATACACAGTTTTCGGTTCCAAATCAGCAAAATAGCAATCAAATGCCTTATCCAACAGAGTGCTCGCTATTTTGATACGCAATTGTTCGATAGGATGTTGCACGCTTCAGATATAGAATAGATAGAACAGAATGTCAAGAGTGTTTCTTGCAGCATCCTGTAAACATATGATAGAGTGGGATTTATTATGAAAACTCCTGAAGAAAAAATAGCATTTAGGTCGCAAGTGGAAGCAGCTGGTTCTGGAGTGTCCATAATGTTTGGATTGTGGCTTATTATTGAGGGATTTAAGTATAACAATCCCGATTTAGTGAAAGGTGGAATTGCTTTGGTCTCACTCGGAGCCGGGGGAGCTTTGAAAAGTTGGCATGATTTTGAGTTTTCTAAAAGCGTAAGAGAATTTCCTTTTGAGTTAGATGATCCAGAACAGCTCAAGGTATTTAGGCGTGACTTGCGACGTGCAAAATATGATGATGTAGGCACAAAAATACCTCTTGACAAACCTGACATCCTCTAGTAAAATAGTCAATACAAAGTCCGTTGCTTCGGGTCTTCAGTAAGGAGGACCCTAAGGAGCGGATTTTTCGTATACTTACCCCGTCATCCCGGGCTTGATCCGGGATCCATAAAACCCTTGCAATAGCCTAAAACTTTTTATATAATTATTTTAGAAACCTGGGCAGGGTTTTCTTTTTTTAAGCAATCACTGCACGATAGTGCTTGTTGAATAGCCATCAGCGGAGCTGATACCATAGGTGAAAAACTTGCCCAGATGCTGCAATTGAAGCCAAGTTTATGAAGCAAAAAAGATACCATGTTATTATCGACATAGAGAAAGCTGACAAGGTAATTCTGAAGGATACAGCAGCACTAAAGAAATTCCTGGAATATTTACCAAGTGTCATAGACATGCACGTCCTCAAGGGTCCTGAAATTGCTGAAGGTATTCCTCAAAATCCTGGCATCACAGGTTTTGTCATAGTTGATTTTTCCCATATTTCTATTCACACATTTACCGAATATGGAGAAGCACTGGTGGATATTTTCTCTTGCAAGCCATTTGAGCAGGAGAAGGCAGTAGAGGCAGTCTTGAAGTACTTCAAAGTCGATCGAACATCAGCCCGCATCAAAGAAGTCTTCTGGGGATAAAATTGAGAGCCTTTTTTCGTCATCCTGAACTTGATTCAGGCTCTTTAGAGCGATAGAGAATACAGAAGATTGCAGATAGATCAGAAGACAGAAATATATTGTATATATAACTTCATTGCTTTTTCAATATTACTTACTGCCTTATCAACAGTAGTTCCAAAATCAGAAATTCCCAAAGTTGGAGCATAGGCAACATAGGTATTTTTTTTGCCATTTTTTTCTTTTTCAACTAGAATTCTATAATTTAAAACTTTTGTATTCATATAAAATAAGTATAAACCTATTTTAGGTACTTGACAAGGATATAGCGATCGAGCCCTCTCTGTGAGATAATAACCATGTGAACACAATAGATATATTAATTGAAGGCTATGCAACACTTACTGAGACAGGCTGGGTAGCTAGTGGGACAACAACACTTATCACAACGGACAATGGAGCAAAAATTATTGTAGATCCTGGCTGTAATAGAGATTTGCTTTTGCAAAGACTTGCAGAAAGAGGACTTGCTGTTGATGACATAGACTATGTTTTTATTACCCATCATCATGTCGATCATGCTATGAATATGGGCATATTTCCAAAAGCAAAAGTCATTGATGAAGAGGCTGTGTACTCGCAAGACCATGCCACTGAGGGGGTGGAAGAGATTCCAGACACAGATATTACTGTTATCAAAACTCCAGGGCATGAATATGCTCATGCTGCACTCATTGTTCCGACAAAAGATGGGATTGTCGTTGTTGCAGGAGATAATTTCTGGTGGACAACAGATGAAAAGCAGGAAATAGATGTAAATAAAAAAGATGATTTTGCAGAAAAGATGGACGAGCTAATTGCAAGCAGAAAGAAAATTCTAGACATTGCTGATTTTATTATCCCTGGACATGGTAAAATGATGAAAACAAAATAATATGAAAGAAACGATAATAAAAGCATTAGAGAAAATAGTAAAAGAGCTTTCTGCGGAAGATATCTCGTCCAAAGGGCGATGGTCCTCTGGACCAAAAATACATCTTACTATTCCGCAAGATAGCAAAAATGGAGACTATACGACAAATATCGCTATGCAATTATTTGCAAAGGTAAAGGATAAAGGATTAGCGATAAAGTCACCTCTAGAACTTGCTCAAAAGATTGTTGAGAAATTAGGAAGTATTGATGGCCTTGAAAAGGTCAAAGCAGTCAAGCCTGGATTTATTAATTTCTACCTCAGCCCAGATGTTCTTACCAAAAAAGTAGAGGCAGTGCTTCAGACACCTGAAGAGATTGCTGGAATAGTTGAAAATTTGGCGGGCAAAAAAATAATGGTCGAATTTACAGATCCAAATCCTTTTAAGGAATTTCATATAGGTCATTTATATAGCCTCATCGTTGGTGAGTCTATTTGTCGATTATTGGAGGCTCAAGGTGCAGAAATAAAAAGGGTTACATATCAGGGAGATGTTGGTCTCCATGTAGCAAAAGCAGTATGGGGAATTTTTGAAAAACTTGAAATTGCTCAAACTCAGGTGGACCAATGGAGAGATGATATTCATCAAGTCCTTAATGAAAAATTAGATAATCTTGCACAAAAAGATATACAAGAAATATCAAAATTTTTAGGCGAAGCTTATGCTTTAGGTTCTCAAAAATACGAAACAAGTCAGGTAGAAAAGAATCAAATAGATAATCTCAATAAAAAAATCTATTCAAGAGAAGATCCAATTATCAATGAAGTATACGATAGAGGTAAGCAGTGGAGCCTTGATTATTTTGCACAGATTTATAATCATGTCGGGACAGAGTTTTGGAGAAATTATTTTGAATCAGAGGCAGGGGAAAAAGGTCAGGCAATTGTGAAAGAACATATAGTAGATGGAATTTTTGAAAAAGATGGGAAAGCAATTGTTTTTAGAGGAGAAAAATATGGCTTACATACGCGTGTTTTTATTAATTCATTAGGACTACCAACATATGAAGCAAAAGAATTAGGTTTGGCACCAACAAAATATAAAGAATATCCTTATGATCTATCAATAATTATTACAGGGAATGAAATAAATGAATACTTTAAAGTTTTACTCAAAGTTCTTTCGCTTATAAACCCTGTTCTAGCCTCAAAGACAAAGCATATCTCGCATGGTATGGTTAGGCTTCCTGAAGGTAAAATGTCGTCTCGTACAGGAAAGGTAATTACCGGTGAATGGTTATTAGACGAAGCATATAAAAAAGCAAGCAATCTTGCTAAACATACATTAGAGATTGAAGGAACACAAGGAATTTCAATGTCATTTAAAACTGGGATGGGTGCACTTAAAAATGGAATGAAACCATCTGAATTGTTAAATTCAACTGAGAAAGTAGCCATGGGTGCGGTAAAATATGCATTTCTTAAAACTGGGATAGGGAAGGATTTAGAATTTGATTTTGAAACATCCTTAAGTCTCAATGGCAATTCCGGTCCATACATTCAGTATGCATACACCAGGACACAGAGTGTTTTAAAAAAGGCCCAAAGTAGTGACATTAAGCCTCGATTATCCCAGGATTATACTGTCCTGGAGGATGAGAAAAAACTTATGCAAAAACTTGTTCAATTTCCAGAGTTTGTGCAAAATGCGGCAGAAAATTATTCCCCAAATATTATTGCGGAATATCTTTTCCAAACAGCACAGCTTTTTAATAATTTTTACCAAAAATATAGAATTGTAAATGCCGAGAGAAAAGAAGAGCAGGAATTTCGCCTTGCTCTCACCCAAGCAGTCGGTATAATTTTAAAACAAGGGCTAAATTTGCTTGGTATCCAAGCCCCTGAAAGAATGTGACGCCGCTTTTTTCTTGTATTCTTTCAACTTTTATCTTATAATACCGCAATGGCATTGGCAGAAAGATCAGATGAAAGAATCCAAGCAGCCGAAATGGCTCCTCAGGATATCGATATTGTTCAACTTGAAAGAAGAGCAAGAACACAAGAGAAAATTGGATTTGTTGGCTTAATTCCGGCCTTAGCATCAGCGGTTTGGCTTTGTGAATCTGGCTCGCCAGAAGCTGCAGGAGTTTTCGGAACAATAGTTTTTTTAATTTGCTATTTTACATTCCATCTTCCAGAAAAGAATAGAGCGATCATTCACCAAGCAGAAGTTGAGTCAGGAGAATATTTTGCTGAAGAAGAATTATCATAACGTATGCATGAAGAATTAGAAAGACTTTCTCCAGAAGAAAAGCAAAGTGTGCTTGTTGGTTACTTTACATCAACAGTTGCAGATTTGCAAATAGACAATACAGATGAGGGATATGCACAGTTCTTGACTCTCATGAGCTATCGAGTAGAAAATTTTCGTGGGAAAATGGTAGAGCTGGAGACATTAGTAAGAGGAGCTCGTGTAACAGAATCTCTGCAGGATAAAATAATTTCTGCATATTTAGAATGCATCAATATCCCACCAGCAGAAATAGACCTTGCTACAATTGACAAATCACATGGTTTATTTTTTCTATTAGGCCCAAGAGGTATTTTCTCAACAGAGATTAAAGAGAGAAAAGAAGTTGAGAGGTCAGGATATTTTTATGAAGCAAATCTTCAGCATACGAATGAAGAGATGCAATCTTTGTCCCAAGCTGTAAAACAACATATAATAGAGCAAGCGAAGGAGCGCTTAGAGAAATGGAGAAGAGAATTTACTGACCTATATCATGAAGACGTTATTGCATCATAATTTTTTTTCTTCTCCTTGCCCCAGTGCATGAAAGATGCTACAATTTTAGATACATTTTGCTATGACTTCTAATCGCTCACTTCTCAAAAATGGCCTCAGAGTTATTACTATTCCTATGGCTTCTTTTGAATCTGCAACAGTCATGGTGTTGGTGGGAGCAGGAAGTCGCTACGAAAGAAAAGATAACAACGGTATTTCTCACTTTTTAGAGCATATGGCATTTAAAGGGACAAAATCCAGACCATCTGCAATGGTAATTTCCAGTCTTATCGATGGCATTGGTGGAGAATTCAATGCATTCACTGGAAAAGAGACCACAGGATATTACGTGAAGTCTTCCAATCAACATGTTGATCTTACTTTAGACCTGCTTTCTGATATGCTTCAAAATTCTTTGCTTGATAGCAAAGAAATAGAGAAAGAAAAAGGCGTCATCATCGAGGAAATTAATATGTATGAAGATACTCCTATGAGAAATCTGGGAGATGTGTATGAAAGACTGCTCTACGGTGACACCCCAATGGGCTGGGATACTGCTGGCACAAAAGAAGTCATCCATTCAGTCAATCGTGATTTCTTTACAACGTATATGAAGAGTCTCTATTCAGCAGACAATATGACTGTTGTGGTAGCAGGGGGAATACATGAAGAAAAAACCCATGCTATGATAGACAAACATTTTGGGAAAATGCCGAAATTTGATACATTGCGAGCTAATAAAGTCCTAGAAAAGCAATCCAAGCCTGGAGTATTTATTAAGTCCAAAAAGACTGAGCAAGTGCATATTGCTTTAGGTTTTCGTACCATTTCACTTGAGCATCCCGATAGATATCCTCTTGATATTTTGGCATCCATTCTTGGTGGGGGAATGAGTAGTCGACTTTTTCATGAAGTCAGAGAAAAAAGAGGACTTGCCTATTATGTCCGGACAAATTCAGACAATTACACCGATGTCGGGACATTAGTCTCTTCAGCAGGAATTGACCCAGCACGAATTGATGAGGCAGTAGAGGTAATGGTAGATCAATACAGACTCATTGCACAGGATAAAAAAGGTCTCATAACACGGGAAGAATTGAAAAAAGCAAAAGAATACTTAAAAGGCCATTTTGTCTTAGAGTTGGAAGATAGTAGGGCGGTAGCCAGTCTCTATGCGCATCAGGAAATATTGGAAAAGAAATTAGAAAATCCGGAAGAGACAATTCAAAAAATCGATGCAATTACATTAGAGCAAGTCCAAACTGTTGCAACACAATATATTACTGATAAGACTATGAATTTAGCAATTATTGGTAATTTTGACGATACAGAGAGATTTCAAAAGCTCCTCAAGCTCTAATTTTTCCTCTTGCAGAAATATCCAATATCAAATATCATGTATCTAGGTATGGATAGGACAGTTGTTTTAGTTAAGCCAGATGGAGTCCAACGAGCTTTAATTGGCGAAATTATTTCCCGTTTTGAGAAAAAGGGTCTTAAATTAGTAGGGCTAAAGATGATTTCACTCACTGAGGCAACCTTGGATGAGTGGTATGCGCATCACAAAGATAAAGCATTCTTCAAAAATCTTAAGGTCTACATGATGTCCTATCCAGTGGTAGCTATGCTCTGGGAGGGAATAGATGCCGCAACAACGGTGAGAAGTATGATAGGCATTACCAAAGGACGGGACGCAGCTCCTGGGACTATTAGAGGTGACTTTGCCATGAGCCAGCAATACAATCTTATTCATGCATCAGAGAGTAAAGAAGCAGCAGAAAAAGAGCAAAACCTTATTTTTACGCCTGAAGAGATTTTTGCCTGGATGAAATTAGACCTTCCCCAAATCTACTCAGAAGAAGAATTGCAATAAAGAGCAACACATTGATTCCCTCACTTGTCAAACAATATTGGCAAAAAGCATGGAGTACAAATGCCTGGAGACCCACAAGGAGAATAGAGACGACAATTGAGACGCCACTTAGGACTAAGAGTAGAGGATTTATTGTTCGAATGAAATGAGAACTTCTCGCTTCGCTCGAAGAATAATTTTGGATCGTTAATCCCAGTAATACTATCATTGTCAAATAAAATAATACCCCAATAAGTGCCACTGGGAGGGGTCCAAGCATGGCATATTTGCTGGTCAGTACTATTTCGCATCCATGGGCAATACTGCATGGAGGTAGGACATTTTTATAATGGACAATTGTGAGGTATGTTGCATCAAGAAACCCTAGAAAAGATAAAATAATTCCACCAATAAGTAGATATGATTGTTTCATTGTTTCATTGTTTCATTGTTGCTCCCTCTCCTTTTAGGAGGGGGTTGGGGTAAGGTTTGACAATGGAACAATAGAGCAATAGAACAATGCTAGAACTATCTCATTGCATTTTCTACAAGAGTCTTTAAATCACTATAGCTTGCAGGATTTTGACTTACGTATTTTCCATTCACAAAAAGACTGGGTGTGCCGGGAAGACCAAGATTGAGTGCTTTATTTTCTTCATTCACAATAAAAGCTGCCGTTCTTGGGTCTTCCAGATCTTTGGTAAATTGCTTTGTATCAAGGCCAAGACTTTGCGCATAGCTTATAAAAATATTTTCAGGGCTGGCTGCTTGTGCCCAGTCAGACTGATGCTCAAATAATTGGTCATGCATTGGCCAGAATTTGCCTTGCAGATTGGCAGCGAATGCTGCTTCTGCTGCAATTTTTGCATTTTTATGAAGCTGCTCAAGCGGGAAGTAGCGATACACAAGACGCACTTTACCATTTTCATCAGCAAGAAGTTGTTTTAAGAGGGGATGCAGACTTCCACATCCAGGACACTGAAAATCAGCATATTCAACAATAGTAACTTTCGCAGAAGAAGGGCCTTGTATGAGATCACTTGTAGTAACAGGAGGCATAGTAATGTTGGTATTGCTCGATGAGCCGCTTCCAGTACTTGCGACAAGAACCCACACAACGACTGCTAAAGCGACAGCACCACCTATCCACCATGCAAGCTTTTTCAAGAGATGAGAACGATTTTCTTTTGAGATTTTTTGCTCCATTTCCTGCTGGTGAAGTTTTTTTCTTTCTTCTTTACTGAGGGTGTCTTCCATGCATCCTATCATGACAAATTTGAAGAGAAATTACAAGGGGAAAATAGAATTCGTAACTATCTATGGCCTATATCTTTTGGTTCCCTGAGGAAGAACGCCACGGTCATATGGTGACCTAAAATCAGGAATATTTTTGCCCCATGTCTCTGGAGTGTCATTTGGAGGAGTCTGACGTCTATTGTCAGTAGTATTATCCTCTTGACCAGGACGTTCACGGGGATAATACCTGCCTGTGAGAACTCCTGCAAATAATCTTCCAAACAGTGAGTCTCCTACTGCTTCAGCAAAATCATCCGCTATCTTGTTCCCTTGAGTTTCTTTCAAGCCAAGTCCAACCAGGATGTTATCTCTAATTTGAGGGTATTTTATTTCCAGAAGATTATCATATCTTTTCTGTTGAATTATCTGTACTCCCTGATTGAATCCTTGATCATAAGTCATATCAAACCCTGTCGCAATGGGTTCAATAGCATTGCAATACGTATGATGAAAAATTGTAGCTCCAATCATAATTCTTGCCAATCTTGCTTTCAAGCCATTTTGTCCAGAGAATACTGCCTGGGTCATGTCATTTTCAATGAGATGAGCAACATCACACTCGACAGAAGATAATCTTTGCTCATCTTTTGCAAGATGTTCTTTTTTTGTCCCTTGTCGAAGTGCTTTGAGATATTTTGGAATGGTTTTTGTTGGATGATTGTCAGAGAATTTTGCTTTTTCATCAAAACCGAGCATTCTCTTCCAATGTGCTGGGTCGAGATTAGTATCTACAGTGAGTTCTAGTAGTCGAGGAATAATTTGTTCATCTGTTAAAGAAGATCGAGAGAAATCTTTTCCATCGATGCCTGGTAGCGCAACATTGCGTTCCTGTGCCATAATTCTAGTACTATAAACCCTTTCCAGTTTTCTGTCAATAAGGAAAATGAAGACAAGATGAAGTCCTGCCTTGTCGGGGTGCTGGGAATTGAACCCAGTGTCTCTTCGTCCCGAACGAAGCGTGATACCGATTCACTACACCCCGGGAATTTTTATATTTTAAGCTTATTTATGCTAAAATACAAATATGTCCCTATAGCTTAAATGGATAGAGCAACTCAGTCCTAACGAGTAGATCCCGGTTCAATTCCGAGTAGGGACGCATTGACACTTGCCCTTCCTCTCTTGCTATACTAATGATGTGACTGTTTGTTTTATCATCCCACCTCATATCCTTTCTGAGATACAGAAGAACGGCTCTCAAGAGCAAAAGAAATGGGCAGAAGAGTCAATTGAGCTATCAAATAAAATAAGAGAGATGCGTCTTGCATTTAATGCCTGGGAGAATACCGCGCCTATTGCTCCAGGTTTTGCCAAAAATAGAATTATCTACACAGCCAGCAATACCACAGATTTGCCAGGGAAAGAAATTGGCACAGAATCAAAAGCTCCGACTGATATGGCTGGAAAAGAAGCATATGAAGGGACAGGCGCAACATTTGATTTGTATGCCTCAATCTACCAAAGAAATTCTATAGACAATAAAGGGCTTAGCCTTATTTCCACAGTCCATTACTCACAAAAATACGACAATGCATTTTGGGATGGCTCACAAATGGTCTATGGCGATGGAGATGGGGAATTGTTTGGGCTATTCACCAAGCCCATTGATGTGACAGGACATGAATTGACACATGGCGTCACTCAATATTCTGCAAATTTAGACTATCAAGACCAATCAGGAGCTTTGAATGAATCATTTTCTGATGTGTTTGGTATTTTGGTCAAACAGCAACATCTTGCTCAAACAGCAGACGTTGCAGACTGGCTTATTGGAGAAGGGATTTTTACCCCTAAAGTCCATGGGAAGGCATTGCGAAGCATGAAGGCTCCAGGGACAGCCTATGACGACCCGGTTCTTGGAAAAGATCCTCAGCCAGGTGATATGGCAAATTTTGTACATACTACAGACGACAATGGAGGAGTGCATATTAATTCCGGTATTCCCAATCACGCATTTTATTTGTGCTCAGTTGGTATTGGCGGAAATGCATGGGAAAGAGCAGGGAGGATATGGTATGACACACTCACAAAAAAGCTGAAAGTCTCTTCCAATTTTGCAGACTGCGCCCAGGCGACGATTCTTTCAGCAAGCGAATTATTCGGTAGCGGAAGTAAAGAGCAGCAAGAAGTAGAAAAAGCCTGGAAGAGTGTAGGAATAATTTAACCTGATTGTTCTGGTCCGCTCCTACGAAGCCTCATTAATGAGTTCCCAAGATTTCTTGCGTTTTCTGCAAATGAGTCATAATCTAAAGGAATACATGTAATTATTCCTTTTGCTTGACGAAAAGATTTTCCTCTTGCTGATTTAAGAATATTTCTATAGCCATTGCGAGAAAGGACAAGCATGCATGCATAACCTGACAATGGAGATTCAGGATGTTGTTGATTATAAAATGCAAAATATTCAGCCAGTGGTTTGATATACTCTTCAAGAGTTTCTCTTTCTAAGAATGAGCTGGGAGCTTTTGAACTTTTTTGACCAGCTTGATGGTTGGATTTGCGAAATTTTGCTTCCACTGCAAGCAACGATCTACTCCCATCGGTGTCTGTAACGATAAGGAGTCTATCAAATTCTCCGTGTGTAACTCTTAATCCATCTTCTATACGTGTTACGTTTACGGAATTCCTATCTGAAACAGGTTCATAAATGTAATTTTCTGTTTGCGTTGATGAAGATATTGCATCAATAGTTGGTGATGCCTTTGCTCCCTTGTTTAAGACTGTATTTACATGTAGCTCAAAAATAGGACCAAAATTTTCTTCTTCTGTAATAAATGTTAAAGGATATCCTTTAATAAGATATTGTTGAGCAAGTCTGTCCCAATTTGGTAAAGTACTTCTAAGTTTTTCTGCTATGGAATCAACAGCAGCATTGGTTAAAAAACCAAATCCAGAATCTTGAGCAGTACGCTCTTGTACATTTTCTTGCCTATTTTCATTATCCCGCTCAGTTGACATTTGGTTATTCTATCAATTTCAAGCGCAAAATTCAATATTACAGGATAAATAATAAAACATCATAGAAGAGTATAATCATTATATGAAAATAATTATGACAAGGACAGGGGGTTTTACCGGCATTCCTCTTAAAAAGACCATTGATACTGCCACATTGCCCAAAGACCAGGCACAAAAAATAGAAAAGCTCGTGACGCAAGCAAATTTTGGAAATGTAGAACAAAGTTCAAATCAAGCCACAAAGCCTGCGAAGCCGGGTGCCGACTGGTACCCGGACTCTTTTACCTACTCTCTTTCTGTGCAAAATGGGGAACAGTCTCAGGAAATAAAAATTCCTGAGCAATCACTCTCTGACCCAATGAAAAAAATCATTCACCTCTTGACCAATACCTAACAAACCTTCATACTTTTCCTATGGCTGCCCAGACCAATACCGATCCAACACCTCCCAATATCGACATTGGAACTCCCTACACTCCTCGCAGGCCGGCTCCGCTTATTAGCCTTTCAATAAATCACCCTATTGCGAAAGCTGCTAGAAAAATAAAAAATTTTCTCACCCACAAGCAAACATTATTCTCAACAACATTCAGTATAAAAATCACACCCATTGTTGCCATGGTCTCATTATTTGGCGTTGCAGCGCTTTTTGGTGGGGGAATTACCACAGCATATAATTTTGGAAAGACTGTCGAGCAGAAATTTATTGCCAATGCCCCAACCCCGACTCCCAAAGTTGTGATTGTTGCCCCGGTCATAACTACTATTTCAAAAGCAGGAGTAATTAAGGCGACCTATGCAAATAGTATCAGTCCTGTTCCAACAGGGTCGGGTTCCGCTGCCATAACGCCACAACCTGTTTTGCATTATATTTTTGTGTCTCGGACTGGTGCAATAAGCTATCTTGCACCAAGTGTAATAATCAATTTTCAAAACTATCTCAATCTTCCAATCCTCATCACGGGTAGTTATGACAGCTCCAAAAATATTCTCACCATTGCTAAATCAGGGGATATAGAGATACTGCAGTAAGCTTGGTATAATAGCCTCATGAGAAAAAATGACATGGTGCGTTTTCTTATTCTTAAATCCATTGGCAATTTTTTAGTGCTTTTTGCTTTGTATGGCGTTGGTGCTACCTTTGGTCCTGCCTTGTATTATGAAATACAGTATCAAGTTATTCAGGCAAAAGGTATTCACTATACAGTCCAGGCAGATACAGCTCAAGCAGCAACAACTGCAGACCAATCACTCCCAAGTCTCTTTTTCTCAGACAATACCAATCAAGTTATGATACCTAAAGATACCAATTTTAGTATTTTGATACCCAAATTAGGGGCAAATGCAAAAATATTTCCCAATATTGATGCAAGCAATGAAGAGCAATATAGGGAAGTACTCAAGCAGGGAGTTGCGCATGCTGCGGGAAGTGTTTTTCCTGGTATCCCAGGGACCATTTATTTATTCGCTCACTCTACAGATAATTTCTGGGATGTCGGACGCTACAACGCCATATTTTATTTATTAAAAGACCTAGACAAAGGAGATCAAATTACTCTTTTCTATAACAATAAGCGCTATGACTACCAGGTCTTTGAGACAAAAAAACAGTGGATGCCAATGATGTCTCATACTTAGTAAATTCGCAGCGTTCGCAAACCCAGCTCATTCTCCAAACCTGCTGGCCTCCAGGCACAACTTGGAAAAGACTGATGGTATTTGCAGCACCTGTACAATAATTACTTCTTGTGTTTTATACTTTTCCTGATACAATCTTTCCATGAGAATTGAAGGGCAAGGAAATGATGTAAAAAAAGATATTTTACCTGATACTTTTCCCTATGAGGTCATTTTTCTTCCTGCAGAAACAAGTGTACATAATGAAGCTCTGGTAATGCCACAAAGAGGGTTCAGAATATACACCTCCCTAAATGGACAGCGCTTAGAAGGACGACCATGTTATATTTATGAGAAGGGCACTACGTTACAATATGGAGAAGTTTTATTAAATGAAGGAGGCAGGATTGCACAACTCTACTCAATAACTCGTGATATTACTTTTTATGATTCCATAGACGTCATTGATACCTTACAAGCAGAGCTTGTGAATATTCCTAAAGTAGGCACAGGCAGAGAGCTGGTTTCTGAAGCATTGGAGAAAGCAAGAGATATAGCGTTGGGTCAGTACAACTCAGAGAAAGATGCATATAAAAAACTCCTTGATGAGGCTAGAGAAAAAAGAGCTGACAAACAATCAGAACTTCGTCGCGTGGGAATTCTCAAACAACCCAAAACAGAATAAGAAGCCTATTTAAGCTCCACTGTGTAGAGATTTGGGGTAATGTCTGGATTATTTAAATTGGTAAGTATTACAATCTTATCCGCTGTTGGCCATGGGAAGACAAAGGTGTCCATAAATGGTCCTGCATAGACAATAGTTGGATTTTGTGCGTCATATTCTTCAAGACTAATTTGATTGTTGTGGACATAAGTCAAATGTAAAGAATCTGCATACCAGAAAAGTGGCATCTGGGATTTGGGTGATTGTGGCTGGATGCTGTCAAGAATCTTATAATTTCTATCTTCTTTTATGTCATAGACATAGACTTGTCCTTGTACAAGTGTCCGTTCTTGTGGGGTAGAGTTAGTACCTAAAAGATCTGGTACAATTACTTTTGGTAGTATTGCCGAGGCAGATGCAATGTAAAGGATTTTTGTCTCATCTGGGGACCAGGCAAGAATAGAGAAATTAGTTGTTATGAGTGTGCGAAGCTCAGGCTTGAGCGTTGTCAGTTGTGCTTGATTTTTACTTGTTTGGAGAGTGTTCCATTCACTCTGCACTTGGGAAAGTGTCTCAGTGACATCTTTTGGCGAATTATTCATTGTTGTTGTATCGAGAAGATAGCTTGTTATTCGACCAGGGACAGAAATGGTAGCGAGGATGCTTTTCCCATCTGGTGACCAGGCAAGTGTTGCCTTGGAAAAAGTATCAGTGGTATCATCGACAATTTGACTTGCGCCACTTTGGAGGCTGAGGATTGAGCGATTATTCATGTCTAAAATATATACGCCATTTTTCTTTGCAGATTGCGAAGCAACAGTATACGCAAGCTTCGTGTCCGTGGGATCTATAGCAGGACTTATGACTCCTGTTTGAGTAATACTATCAAGCTTGGGAGCAATAGGGAAGAGTGTTGCAGTCGCTTTGGCAACAACCTCTTTAGCCACAGTCATTTTTTTCTGCCAAGGGAAGTAACCGTCTTTAAATATTTTAATGTCATAGGTTCCTGGGAAGAGATTGATAGTATTATTAGTAGCTGTGGTGAGATGGCCATTCACAAAGACCTGGGCGCCATCAGGATTGCTTGTTGCGACCAGAAGTCCTGTGCCTGAAATTGCTGGCTTGCCCGAGATTATTCCAAATTGATACCCCTTTGCTATCAGAATGACAATGACTGTTGCTACACCCATGAGAAAGAGGATAAGAAATGGGACCAGGACTTTCTTCATAAAGTAATTATACGCTTTCAAAATAGGGCTTGCAAGAAAGGGCATGATTGCTATAATCAAGTAATCAGGCTAGTAGCAGAAAATGTACTAATAAGTATATATTTTGATATATTTTTCTGCAAATCACAAGCAACAATTCACAAGATACAAATAATTTTTAAAATACAAATTCCAAATATTTTGTTTCTTGTTGGTTGTATCTTGTAAGTTTCGTTTTTTTATGTTAAATAAGAGGGTTGGCATTGACCTTGGTACCGCTAATACATTAGTCTACTTGGCTGGGGAGGGAATAGTCCTCAATGAGCCAACAGTTGTTGCTGTCACAGCAGAGGATAATAGAGTCGTGGCTGTTGGCAGAGAAGCAAAAGAAATGCTTGGACGTACTCCGGGCAATATTGTTGCACAGAGACCTCTTCGTGACGGTGTCATTGCAGATTATACAATTACAGAAGCAATGCTCTCATATTTTATCGATAAAGCTACAGGGAAATCCCGTTTTTTTAAGCCGGATGTTATGATATGTATCCCATCAGGCGTGACGCAAGTCGAGCGTCGAGCCGTGCTCGACGCGACGATGGCTGCAGGAGCCCGTGCTGCCTATCTAATAGAAGAGCCGCTTGCTGCAGCAATTGGGGCCAAAATTCCTATTGCCCAGGCTGCGGGGCATATGGTTGTCGATATTGGTGGGGGAAGTACAGAGGCTGCAGTAATTTCCTTGGGGGGTGTTGTTGTCCATAGCTCGACTCGTGTGGCAGGAAATAAAATAGATGAGGCAATCTCTTCCTATGTAAAGAAAAAATTTAATTTGCTTATTGGGGAGCGTACATCAGAAGAAATTAAAATTACCATTGGCAATGCTTTTCCAGATGAAGGGAAAGAGCCTCGGAGTATGGAAATTCGTGGTCGTGACAGTGTGACTGGCCTTCCACGCACTATTGAAGTGAATGAGTTGCAAATTAACGAAGCAATAAAGCCAATACTTATGGATATGATTGCAGGAGTAAAAAAAGTGTTGGAAGATACGCCGCCAGAGCTCGCCTCTGACATTATTGATAAAGGCATTGTGATGGCTGGTGGGACAAGTCTTTTGCATAATTTCGATAAGCTTATGACCCACATGACTGGAGTCCCGTGTCATGTGGCAGAAGATGCGCTTTTATGTGTTGTTCGCGGTACAGGTGTAGCATTAGAAAATATAGAGCTCTATAAAAGAAGTATCTCGAAAAAATGAAATCATTGTTTGATTGATTCATTGCTTCATTGTTTTTCCCTCTCCTTGTAGGAGAGGGTTAGGGTGAGGTTGACAATGAAACAATAGGACAATGGAGCAATAGTTTATCCTGTAACAATTTCTTATGTTTGAGAAGAATCTAATTTTTCACAAAATCAAACACAAAGAACAGAGAAAAGATATTGTATAGTAATAAATTTTTAAAATGAGATAAAACATTCGTTTTAAGGTAAAATCTAATACATAAGCTTCATTTTCTATGAGTACTAAAAATCTTCAAAAACAACAACTTAGCAAAAAAGAGAGTTCTGAAAAAAAGTCTTATAGCAATTCTCATACTTTAGTGAAAAGGGAATTGTTGGGAATTGGCATTTCCAACACAACAGAAGAGAGCGTCCTGGAGTTTTTGAAGAATTCCTTGCAAAGTGGGTCAGAAAATTACTACATTGTCACCCCTAACCCCGAAATGATAGTGCTTGCAACAAAGAATGCTGACTTCAAAAAAGCACTCAATGGGGCAAAAATAGCCTTGAATGACGGGGTAGGTCTGTTACTTGCTGCAAAATTCATGGGGAGACCGCTTAGTGAGAGAATAACCGGCGTAGACTTTGTGAAAAGGGTCTGTGAAATGAGTAACGATTGGCCTATAACGGTGGGCTTTTTGGGAGGAGGTCCTAAAATAGCAGAGATGACTGTCGAGTGCTTGGTCGCAGAGTATCCGCAACTGCACGTTGTTTATGTAAATTCCGAGTGGAATAATGATGGGTTTGGTAAAGCAAAAAAGTATCAAGTATTAGGTAGTAAGTATTATGCAAACGAAAAAAAAATACGTGATACAAAATACATAATACATAATACATCTCTCATAGATGTGCTCTTTGTCGCCTTTGGTGCTCCTAAGCAAGAGTTATTTATGGCTGAGCATCTCAATAAAATTCCTGTCAGAGTTATGGTGGGAGTGGGGGGATCTTTTGATTACATTTCAGGAAGTGTTAAAAGAGCTCCTGTTTGGGTCAGGAATAGTGGCTTGGAATGGCTATTTAGACTGATTCACCAGCCCTGGCGCTTTCGCCGTCAACTTGCATTAGTGGAATTTATGTGGCTGGTCATGTTGTCTCGGTTATTCCTGTAAGTTCGGAATAAACCAACTCGTATATGCAATTGCTCCGCGGGTGTCATTTCAATAATACCGTTTTTGCGAAGAGGGACCATCTCCGTCACCCATAGAAAGTCTTTACCTTCTTTGATAGTGGGTAGAAGGATTTTCATGGTTTTTAGTAGCAATGAAGCCAACATCTGTTCTGCATCTACTGTTTCTTGATCTCCCTCGAGAGTGAGGCAGTCAAAGCAATGATTTCCTTTTACTGCAATTTCACATAATCCATCTCGGGCCGTCCCAATAGAAAGAATGTCAGTATCTGATAATTTTCCTAAAGCAGTATTATGTGTAATATATCTGTCGAGAACAGTATTGAATGTCTCCGCGGGATTACTGCCGAAGAAATCTGTAACATATTGAGGATCCGTATCTTTAAAACTTCGTAACCCGTCTAGTGTACTGGACATTTCTGATTCATTTATTCTTCCAAAAATTGCACTATGAAAATCTCTTCGAAATTTAGCGTATCCCTCGTCTTTTTTTCCGAGAATATGGTGTGATCGTACGTGTTTGACTCGAGCTTTAGGATCGAGAGGTGAATGATACTCTTGTGCTGTAAGAGCTTCTCGCATGGGAGAATTGTACTATAAGATTTTTATAATGTAAAGCATGTTAAATTGTTTGCTTCTTCAGATTTCTATGCTACTCTAAGAATATGGCTGATTTTGAATTTCTTGAAGATCCAATTACTCACCAATGGATTGTCCTTGCGCCGCGTCGTTCCAAAAGGCCAGATGAAACAGATCGGAGTCAGGACATTTGCCCATTTTGTATAGGGAGAGAAGATGATGAGCCGGAATTATTTAGAATAGGCTCCTCAACAGATAAAAAAGACTGGTCTGTCAGAGTTGTGGCAAATAAATTTCCTTTTGCCCCAATTCATGAGGTTATCATCCACTCCCCAGACCATCACAAAAATCTCGATGAGCTACCACTGAGCCAAGCAATTGCTGTATTTGAGACATATAAAGAAAGATATCTTGCTCATCATCAAAAAGGCCAGGTCTATATTTTTCAAAATCACGGCCATGACGGGGGAGAGAGTCTGCCGCATCCTCATTCTCAGCTTACAGTTATTCCACATCACATAATGCTTTCCATGCCACAAAGAAAAGAGCCAGATGGAGAGGCTATCGAAAAAGAGCATTTTACGCTTTTTTGTCCTGAGACTTCTCAATGGCCTGATGAGGTGTGGCTTGTGCCTAAAAAGCGTCATCAGACTTTTGGGCAAAGTACAGACAGAGAAGTAGCAGAGCTTGCTGAAATAGTCCAAAAGCTTATTCAGGTCATGGACGAGCGGCATGGGAATGAATTTCCTTTTAACTACTATATATATCCAGGAGTGGATTGGTATTTTCGTTTTTCCCCTCGCAAAAAATCTCTTGGAGGATTTGAGCTTGGGACAGGGATATTTGTAAATTCTACAGATCCGAAAGAGACAATAGCTTTTTTAAAAGCTAAATTCGAGGAGTAACCAACAAGATACAACCAACAAGAAACAAAAAATCAACAACATACAAACCACAAACACATGGAAAAGATATTTGATTTAGAAGAACGAACCAAACAATTTTCAAAAAATCTCATAATAACGTTTAGAAAACTTCCTAAGAATGCAGTAACAGTATCTATGCTTGGACAAGGTATTCGTTCAGGAACCGCAATTGGAGCTAACTACCTGGAAGCGAATGATGCGTTGGGTAAAAAAGATTTTATTATGAGAAATAAAATTGCAAGAAAAGAAGCAAAGGAAACTCTTTACTGGCTAGAACTTCTTATAGAAGCATGCCCAGAATTTGTTTCTGATTTAAAAATTCTTCATAAAGAGTGTATTGAATTAAAAAATATTCTTTCTGCAATTATTAAAAAGGCTTCTGTTTAATTTTCTTTTTTGTGAGTTGTAGTTTGTTTGTATCTTGTGGATTGTTTCTTGTGAGTTTAAAAGTTGCTACGCAACTTTTTGTTGCATTCCAAGAAGCCAGAGCACGGCCTCTTTTTTGTATCTTCTATCTCCTCGTGAGTTAATTCTTATTGCAGGGAGCTTGCCTCTTTTGCCCCAGCGCTTAATAGTGAGTGGAGAGACGCGAAGAACAGTTGCAACTTCTTTTACTGTTAAAAGATCCGGTAGGTCATTGATTGATAGCATTTGATTGTTCATAGGCTCGAGAGTAAATCTTTAAAAATCAAAATAGTGTTAAGTCATCTACAAAATAACAAAGTATAACAAAAGTGTCAATAGGCAAAAGCGATAAATTTTTCATAATTCTCCCTCTCCTTTTGGGAGAGGGTTGGGGTGAGGGTGGAATTCCTATGCTAGAGAGTTATTTCAGTTGCAAGAAGAATAATAGGTTGATCAGGCAAATTGACTGGTTGTCCATGCGATTCTATAGCTAGAAGTTTTATGGGTTGAGTAGTGATATTTTTTGGCGAAATGATTACTCCTTGAGCTATACTTGCAAGTGCATCGGCCATTTTACTAAATGGACGAAAACGTAAAGCTAAGCTATGTTGTGGATTTGCATCGCGGGTTAGTCTGACAGTACAAAGTCCAACATCTCCAAAATCTTCCTGCGAATCTTTGTTAAAGGCATATTGTATTGCATCTCCATTTGATTCCGCCTGACTTACGGTTTCATCAATAGTAAGTGTCAATGGTCCGAGTTGGGCTTCATCAAAAACAACATCCTCACCAGTTGCATATTTATTTTCAATAGAAGAACTTATTTGATTCCATGCTTCAAGATTGGGTGTAGAAGTAGGTTCGGGAGTGGGAGATTCAAGAAGTGGTCCGCGTAATTGAGGGAAAACTCCCTCAGCGATAAGACCACCAGCAATTGTTGCTGCAGAAACACCAAGTATGATTGCATCTCTTCTTGAAATTCCTCTTGGTCCATCTTGTTCTTGTCCTGCCATGGGGAGATACTATCATAAAAAAGCTTGCAAAGAAAGGGTAAAATGAAGTAGAATCTTGTAGTATGACAGAAAAGGGACCTATAAGAGAAAATGGAATTTCATTTCGCATTATTGGGGAATTTACTATTGGTACTGATACATATGAAGTGCTTCTTGCTGAAGAGACTCCCAATGACCAGAGAGAAAGTCCCGGCATAATTATTCAGGAAGTAACAAGCGGAGACGTTATAGGTAGTGTCATTGGTGAGTTTGATGGAAACAACCCAGATGTCACTGTCTTTCAGGAAGAGAGTATTTATTTCGCAGAACGTTCTGAGAAATTAAAGAAGGAATTATTCAAAGGTACTATTCGCGCAACATTAAAAGGTTTGTCTCCAATGCCTCCAGCAGTAGATGTATGGCGAACAAAAAAAACCTATGATGAGATTGTTGTTCCAGAAGGCACGCAGCAAGCTCAAGCGAGAAGACATCAGGCTGCAATGCCAAAAGCGCAAGAAGAAGCATATAGGGAATTAGTAGAAGAAGAAAAAAAGAAAGGTGAGCATAACGAATTAGTGATATATGGTCCATTTGCGCCTGGAGATAGTTACACGATTAGTCACAAGTAAGTCCTAGAGTTGTTGCTTTGCACAACTTATCCACAAAAATGGAAAAATTTTCCCAAGACCTGGAGTAAAAAGTATTGACAAAGACCTATATAGTAGTATATTATTTTTGAAATATGGGAAGTTTTACAGCAGAAATGTCAAGAGTGAGTTTTTCACCGGGAGATTTTAGACGACCAGTCAAGCTCGGTGTGAAAGATAAGTTTTTAAAAGCATCACCATATATTACGATTATTGCAGAAGAGAGAATGCCAAAATCTCCAGAACGAATGAGAAGAGACCAGGACGTTAATCGAAGTCTCCATTCTGACGAATTAGATCAAATGCGAAATCCAGAAGAAGGCCCAATAATTCCTGACGATCCTGACATTTTCCCAGATTTACCACCCGCAAATCTTCCAGATCCAGAAACTCCTTGGAAAAAACCCCAGTAAACTAACCACGAAAAAACCGCCATCCATTAGAGAACGACGGTTTTTAAAGTAAACTTACTTTAATTCAACTGTTGCACCGGCTGCCGTAAGCTTTGTTTTTGCTTCTTCAGCTGTTGTTTTATTGACTGCTGTAAGTACTTCTTTTGGAGCACTGTCAGCTAAAGCTTTTGCTTCGGTAAGACCCAAAGTTGGGACTAATTCACGAATTGCTTTAATAACGCCAATTTTATTTGCTCCTGCACTTGCCAAGACAACATTAAATACGGTCTGCTCTTCAACTGCTTCCGCAGGCGCTCCGGCTGCCGCCGCTGGGGCTGCTACTGCCATAGACGCTGCTGATACGCCAAATTTTTCTTCCAATGCTTTTACAATTTCAGAAAGTTCGAGTACCGACATTTCTTCAATTGCTTTTATTAATTCATCTTTTGTTATTTTTGCCATATAAACCTCCTTTCTTATTTCGTCATCGCGAGCCCAAAGGGCGTGGCGATCTCCAATGACATTACTGTGCTTTTTGTTTTGCTACTGCTCCAAGTGTCATAACGAATTTTTGTAAATTCCAGTTAAGTGCCCTATGGAAATTTTGTATTGGGCTTTGCATCATGCCAAGAAGCTGAGCAATAAGGACATCTCGAGTTGGAAGAGTAGAGAGCTTGAGTACTTCTTTGTCTGTAATAACTTTTCCATCTAAAAGACCAAATTTAATTTGTGGCTTTTCAAAGTCTTTGATAAGCTTTGCAAGGACTTTTAAAGGGGCAACTGGGTCGCTGTAGGCAAAAAGTGTGCCGGTTGGTTGCTCAAATTGGGAAGCATTTTCTTCAACAACTTCTTTGTTCACTTTTTCAGAAATAGCTCGCTTTAACAGTGTATTTTTAATGACAGCATATTGTGCATCAGCTTTTCTGAGCTCTTTTTTCATCTCTTCCAGCTGTCGATGCGTAAGCCCTTGGTAATTGGTAAAGACCATTGCCTTTGCTTTTGCAACTTTCTCAGCAACTTCAGCAACAATCGCAATTTTCTTCTCTTTATTTTTGGTAATTTTCATATCCATAATAGTATTTCCTTGATCTCCTTCGCCCTACTTGTAGGGAGAAGGTAGGGATGAGGGTCATCCTTAATACAAAAAAAACTCGCACCAAAGCGAGTTGTGTTCATCGTCATCCTGAACTTGATTCAGGATCTGAATTCACCCTCGGTAAGAATTATGAGGAAGCTCTCACTTCGCTCGACTTACTGTCTTTGGATATATGCATTATAGCAAATTATTAACTAAATGTGCAAGGGGAGCGTTATACCTTTGGCAGGAAGCCTTGGAGAAAATCATTTTCTATCTCATTTGTTGGTGTACCATTGAGGCGAATTCTGCCACCGGGATTGAGTTCCATGACCACAATTTCCTCGATATTGCTGGAATTCCACTGTCCTCTTTGGCCTTCCATAGAGTAGATGAATGATGTATCCCATGCAAGAGGATTGCGAAACATGGTCTCGACAGACAGCTTTTCAAAATGTATGCCACCCTGGCGGAGATTTTCTTTTCTATTTGAAATTTTCCCTTCACGGGTAATGAGATAAATATTTTCTTGTCCCTCTGAATTTTTTGTTCTAAAAAAGATTCTTGTAAATGGGGGCTGATGGTTTGGCCTTTCAGAAAAAATTTCAAAAAGGTGAAAAATTGCCCGAAGCCCCGTAACTCTATAGCCATAACTACCGTTGACCAATACTTTTTCGACAGTAATTTGTGTATCTTTTTCGTTTTGTGCATCGGGAAAATTGAATGATTCTATTCCCATATATCTTGTCTACCAGATATATGTAAGAAATGAGATAGAGTTAAGGAAGAAAGAGAAAAGAGTTATTGCTGGGGATAAGGTGTGCTCTCGTAAATTTTGTCAAATTCTTCTGGTAGACCTTTGACCTCTTCATGAGACTGTGGATAATCAAGAAATGGGTAGACAATAAGCAGTCCTTTTACTGGATCATGGGTAAGATTGATGTCTTGGGTTTCAACATGTTTTCCATGTTCGTCCAATATTTCCACTTTTACATTGTTGAGAGGTTGTCCGAGTTGCATGGTTTGAGCAGATTCAAATCTGTAATTGTCATAGAATCCTCGATAACGGGTTTTTCCATTACTCCACAATTTTTGCATAGCACCATTTGAAAATATTTTAATAACTTCGGTTGGGCCTGTTGGACTTTCGCCAGCTTCAATATATATCTCAACAGGTTGGTCAAAATAGGCAAATTCAGTTTGTGAGAGACCGATTGGTTTTGGTGCAGTGAGAAGAAGACCAATGCATGGGGATTGTTTTGAACGAATTCTTACTGGGTGAAGAGAAAAACTATCGTTAAACGCCCCCTTCATTTCTTCAAAGATACTCATTTGAGATCGAGAGTCACGTTCATTTCTCTTTGGCATAGTAAACGTGATTTTATATGATGAATCCTATAATGTCAAGGTGTGTGTGGGGCTTAGAAGGTTTCACGAGGGTGACCGTGATAGTCGACGGCTGTTTGCTCGATGGCATCAGCGTTGTGGAGGCCAATCCATTCATCATGTCCATCCAAAGATGGTTCGGCTACAATACTGGCCCATCTATTTTTTCGAAGCCATCCTCTTGGTGCACCTAGTTCAAGAAGCTGGTCTGGCTCGATTGTTCCCGTTAGTTCCATGTCTCTATCTGTCAAATGAAATTGTCTTACTTGCTCCATACAAAAAATATAACAGCTTTTCCTGTATATTTCAAGAGAATTACGTAAGGGGGCTGTAAGTATCCTATAGTTGACTTTTGATCGAAATCTGATACACTATGGAGCATGGTTACTTCAGAAAAAGAAGGTGGTCCACAAGAAGGATTGTCATTTACGGAAAGATTCCCGCAATCTATCATTGCAGCGAATGAATCAAGGCTACTTCTTGCTTTGCATCTTGGTCTAGAGCAACAAGATGCATTGACTATTTCCCAGTTGAGAGCGAGGATAAATACAACTCAAGGGTTATCATATGAAAAAAAGAATACTATTCAGGAAATTGGCGTGCGTCAGGAATATCGTTCTGTAGAAAAAATGGTTGAAGAATTACGTGCAGCAGGCATAGTTCAAGAGGAAAATAAAACATATCGTTATGTAAATTCTGAGCAGCAAATAAAGGCTGTTGCAACAGCACTAGCATTGCTCTCTCTTGTACAAGATGAAGAAATTGGTCTTCAAGAAATTATTGCAAAACCACCCGATCAAGAAAGTTCCATAAATATTCTTTCAGAATTGTATGAAAAGCTACAAAGTAATCCATCAACATCAGTCAAAGAATTACTGCATAAGAATATGTATCAAAGTGTTGTTCGTAATTATATAACTGAGTGGGCAGAATTAGGTCTCGTCGATTACCAACCAAATACGACACATTCCATACGTAAAGGAGAGAAATTTTCTGTTCTTGAGCGAATATATACAGCTCTTCAACTAAACCCTCAGACGATTCTGCAAGAGCAATCGATGGTAATGCAGTGGATGTCCGTTCTTACTCCTGGATTTAATCTAGATCTGCGCAAATCACCTTTAGATGTTATCAAAGCAATTGCGCAGGAATTTTTACAAAGACAAGATATTATACAGCATATTATGACTATAAGTAATGAGACATCAAGCGACACAAAGAGAGCGGCAGAGAAAGTAAACAAAGAGAGAATTGTATCTGCGCTTATTGAGCTTAGCTTAACGGCCAAAACGTTACGTGTAGAGCTCATGTCAAGAAATATACAATCTGTGCCTTCGGTTACAAGGTTACGAAAGTATTTACACATGTTGGAAAGGGAAAGAATTATTGTGTCATCACGGACGAGACATGGAAATGAACAACTATGGTCTTTGTCTCAAAGAGCTTTAGACCAAATTGCAGCTGCAAGAGAGCAAACTATTACAGCAACACAAACACGAAAATTATCCCTGGAAGAGATCCAAGAAGTGGCTCAAGGTGAGATTTTCCAAGAGTATCCAGCATTGGTAAAAGAAATTGTTGATGCATTGCAAAGAGAGCGAAGAATTAAAAGATTTGTTGACAGCAATGGAGAAAAATGGGGAAATGACTTATTGGTGACAGATCCAGAAAAGGCTTGGGAAGGAATTCTTGATGCAATAAGTTATAATAAGCAAAAGGTAGGAATAGTTGTTTATCATTTCCAAACACCACAAGATATAGTACATCCAGCTGAAGACGCATATAAAAGAATAGATGAGCCACTTTTATTGTTTTTCAATGATTCTCCAGAAGAGATTTCACAACTAACACAAGAGGATTTGCCTCAGGGAGTTGCATTAGACATTGTACGAAGCGCATTCGCACGTTTACAAAATAATTTGGAAGAAAAGAAAGAAAATATTCCTGTCGCTCATGAGCTTGTCATAAAAAACACTCCTGGTGAGATAAATCAGGTAGTCATTGTTTTTGATACATCTCGTACGAAATATACAGATGATGAATTAAAGCTTACAGGAATCAAGAACAAGGCAAATATGTGGCCATACGGAGCAATTATCCAAGAAATTGCCCATGTTCTATTGCCTACAGTCGTTCCTAACCCAAAGCACAAAGAGACACATTATCGTGATGTGAGAAGAGACAGTAGATCATTTAGATAATTTCGTTATCCTTTCTCTTTCAATTTTTTGCAAAAGGGTTTTACTTTACTTGGAGCTTGATTCCAGGAGACATGGTGGATTTTATAGTCACATTTTTAATATTTTCATTTTTTATCGCACCAAGTGCTGTTGCAATATTTTCTGATAATTTATCTTTGCCAAAAGAAAGCTTGCCAATGGTAAGGTGAATAATTGGTGCTTTTGCTTCTGTTTTGAAATACATTTGTCCACCTTGGAATTTCTTTGCTACCTCTTCAGGATGCGCTGTAATTGTGCCATTTTTTGGATTTGGCATAAGCCCTTTTGGACCAAGGACTTTTGCTACTTTTGCCAATTTTGCCATTGCATCTGGAGTTGCAACCAAAATATCAAAAGAAATTTTTCCTGATTCAATTTCTTTGAGTAATGCATCGCTTCCTTTTTGGTCCTGGGTAGGAGCAAAGATAGCAACGCGTGTTTGTTTGCCAGTGCCGTGGGGGAGGGTCATTTGTCCACTAATACCAGTTGTCTGGGTATTTACATGTAATTCCACAGTCTCGTCAAATTTTCCAAGATGTGTTTTATCCAAAAGCTCGATTGCATCGGCTACTTTATAGAGTTTTTCTTTGTCAACAAGTTTTGCATTTGCAAGATATTTTTTGCCTCTTACATGCTTTGATTTCTTTGCCTCGCCAGCGCTTTTAGCGGAGGCGGTTTTAGGAGCTTCTGTTTTTTCTTGGGGTTGAACCTCTACTACAGAATCGTCATTGCGGACTTGATCCGCAATCTGTTGAGATGCTGAATCAAGTTCAGCATGACGAGGAGATCGAGATTCTTTGGCTTCTTTTAACTCCTTCTTGTCCGCGATAGCTTTAGCATCGGTGGATGAAACTTTTATCCCTTTTTCCACAGCCTTAGCTTCGCGTCTTTTTTCAGCTTTTACTTTTGCTTTTTTTTCAAGACTTTCGTCTCCTATAACTGATGCTCGTACTTTTCCCATAAAATCCTTTCAGGATAAATTCCAAGTTTTGTATCTTGTTGGTTGTTTCTTGTGAGTTGTCAAGTTTACTTGACTGTCACACCCATACTTCTGGCTGTGCCGGCGACAATAAGCGTTGCTGCATCTAAATCATTTGCATTCAAGTCTTCCATTTTTGCCTCTGCAATTTTTCGTGCCTGGTCCATAGAAAGATTTGCCACAATTTCTTTGCCTGGTTTGCCAGAGCCTGCTCTATTAATTGCTTTTTTTATCATCTCTGCTACTGGTGGTTTTTTGGTAATAAAAGAAAATGTGCGGTCTTCATAGACAGTTATCACAACAGGGAGAATATTACCTTTTTGGTCGGCTGTTTTGTCGTTGAATGACTTCACGAATTCCATGATAGGGAGTCCGTGTTGTCCAAGAGCGGGACCTACTGGAGGTGCTGGAGTTGCTGCGCCCGCAGGCACATTTAATTTAATGAGTGTTTTAATTTTCTTCGCCATATAGCTCCTTCAGCGCAGACGAAGTCTGATAAAGTATAGGTATTATACATGATTTTTTTGTGCTTGAGAAGGGGTAATTAAATTTTGCTAACCTGAAGGAAGTCAAGCTCGACTGGAGTTTCTCGTCCAAAGATAGAGACAAGTGCTCTGATTTTTCCCTTTGCCTCGTCAATACTTTCAATAGTACCTAAAAAGTCGGCAAATGGTCCATCGACTATCTTAATTGCCTCACCAACAGTAAATGCTGTCTTGTAGAGTGGCTCTTCAAGCTTCATGAATTTCTGAATTGCTTCTACTTCTTTTTCAGAAATTGGGGTAGGCTTATTACTTGCGCCAATAAATGCAGTGACGCCTTGTGTGGTACGTACCATAAGCCAGGTCTCATCGGTAAGAATCATTTTGACAAGGACATATCCTGGGAAAATCTTTTCCTGGACTTGGGATTTTTTGCCTTGAGAGACTTTGGTGACTTCTCGAGTGGGGACGATGATGTCAAAAATCTTATCAGACATAGCCATGGTTTCTGCCCGCTGCTCAATACCATTTTTTACTTTATTCTCATGCCCAGAGTAGGTGTGGACAATGTACCACTTTGCATCCGCGTCATTTCGAACAACTTTTGGTTGTTCTAGTACATCTGGTGTTGGTTGTGTATTTTGTGTATCCATAATTTATCTAACGATGAGCTGTAATGCTCGGGTAAAGAAAAAGTCCAGGCCACCGATAAAAAGGCCGACAATTAAGCTCACTGCTATGACTACTGCAGTAAGCCTTATAACTTCTTCTCTCTTAGGCCATGTTACTTTCGCGAGCTCTGCTTGAGTTTCTTGTAAGAAATTGGCCATGCCTTATTTTATCAGACATTGGTTGACATGTAAAGTCTGGGACAGTAAAATAAGAGTATTCATGAAAAAAATTAGGAAAGCAGTTATTCCTGCAGCTGGATTTGGCACCAGATTTCTTCCCCAGACAAAAGCCATGCCAAAGGAAATGCTCCCCATCGTTGATAAGCCGGTTATTCAGTATGTGGTGGAAGAGGCTGTGGATTCGGGTATTGAAGATATAATTATTGTAACAGGAGCTCTGAAGCGTGCTATTGAAGACCATTTTGACAAGCCAAATGCAGAATTAATTGAAAATTTAAAAGCAGGCGGGAAAGAAAAACTTCTTGAGCAGACCAATAAAATTTCTGAAATGGCCAATTTTGTCTATGTTAGACAAAAAGGTCCGTATGGCAATGGAACACCTGTCCTAGCAGCTGAGTCAGTTATAGAGGATGAGCCATTTGCCGTATTATGGGGAGATGAATTTATTTATTCCAAGCCACCTCGCCTTTCCCAAATGATACAAGTATATGAAAAATATGGTGGCATTGTTATTTCAGGTGTCAGAATTGACAAAAAAGAAGATCTCAACAGGTATGGCATTGCTGACATCGTGCCAGTTGATGGGGAGAAGAAAGTATTCAAAGTGCGTTCTATTATAGAAAAGCCAGATCCACAGAGTGCTCCCAGCAATTTAGCAACACATGGTGCGTATATTTTACCTCCTGAAATTTTTGGAGCTTTAAAAAAGGTTGAGCCAGGTCAGGGTGGAGAAATTTGGCTTGTTGATGCAATCAATCTTCTTATGCAAGAGGGAATGCCAGTGTATGCCGTAGAAATAGAAAATGGAAAGTACTATGACACGGGGAATAAATTGGAATATATGAAAACGGTCGTGGAGCTTGCTCTTGATCATCCGGACGTCAATGGGGAATTCAAAAAATTCCTCAAAGAATTAAAACTCGATTAATTGGTTAGGTCAATACCACATCCACAATCCTATGCATATTTCTAAAAAACATCTCATCTTTGCTGCATGCATAGCCTTTCTTGCCTTTGTTGGATTTTCTTTTTTAGTCCATAAAAATTTATTTATCAGTTTTGATTTTGACAATACGGTAAGACTGCAGGACCATGTCTCAAGAAAGTTTGACGATGCATTTTCACTGCTTAGTATGATAGGAAGTGTGGAATTTGCCAGTGTGATATTGCTTCTTATACTACTTATATATAGAAAATTGAAGGCATTTCTTGCTCTTCTATTATTTGGGATTTTTCATGCTTTTGAAATCTATGGCAAGACATTTGTGCATCATTTCCCGCCTCCACACTTTATGCTTCGCACACATAATCTCATTAATTACCCACAATTCTATATACGGGAGCAGAATTCCTACCCATCAGGTCATGCTGCTCGAGCACTCTTTCTGACCACGATTTTATTCCTTATGGTCAATAAAAGCAAGAAGCTCAATCCAACCGCAAAAGTGTTCATTTATTTCTTTTTAGCATTGTATGATATAGCAATGCTTACTAGCAGAGTATACCTCGGTGAGCATTGGACTTCGGACATTATCGGTGGGAGTCTTCTTGGTCTCTCATTTGCTCTTCTTGGTGGATTATTCCTCTAAAGCGTAGAGACAATTCTCATTTTGCCAAAAAATTTCATTGTCAATAATTGCTTATCATGAGTTAAAAAATAAATACAATCTGCTTGTTCAGCGCTATGGAGCTGTACGTTATCTTCAAAATCGTTTGTAGGACCTTCCAAAGCCATATAGCAGAGAGGAACTGTGATTGTTACTAGCGAAAACTGATCTATTATTGACAAAAGTTTTTTATAAGGAACTTTTTGTTTAGTGACATAATGGAGAATGTGGAGTGAGAGCGGGGAGATGTAAACGTCATGTTCATCAAGATCTTGTAGAGATATCTCTGAACGTTTTTCTACAAGATCAATAAAAATATTTGTATCAAGAAAGACCTTTGCCATATTTTTTCATAAGTTCTGAACGATAAATTTTTTCTCTTTGTGCATACGTTGTTTTTGGAAGGTTAAGATCTTTTATAGCTTTTTTAAATGCTTCAACATTAAATGGTTTTCCTTCATAGCTATTTGGTTGGATTGTCCCAATTATTTTTGACCGATGCATGAGGAAAACACTAGAGCCCTTTTGCAGAGCTTTTACGAGCTTAGACGACTTTGTTCGTAATTGTGTTGTGGTTATGTATTCCATATGTCTATTTAAATGTACACTTAAATGTATACTTTGTCAACTATCTATTTACCAATACATATCCCACAAATGCAATGGCAAGACCAATAGAAAGTACAGCAAGACCAATAGCTACCATCTGCATGAGTGTGTAATCTGAAGAAAAGAATGATTTATTTTTTGCCATTTTTCGTTGTGGTACTGCCGGCAGAAGTATTGGAAGAGCTGGAATTATTACTGCTTGCAGGAGGCTGTGCAGGTGGTGCAGATTGCGGCTTGGACGTATTACTTGCTGGTGCTTGAGGTGTGGGGGGAGCTGATTTTTGAACATCTTGCGCTTTTTGTACTATTTGAATCGTTGTACTTTGAATAACTTTTGGCGTCACAGGAGCAGCCGAAGCACCTGCGCTTGGTGAAGGATTAGAAACAGGCGCACTGCTTATTATTTTATTCGTGCCAGATGTTGGCGCTGCTATTGTTGGCTGTTTGCCGCTTGTTGGAGCTATGCCTGAGGATGGTTTGGTCGTTGGACCAGCAGCCTTTGGCTGGGGTGAAATAGTCGAAGTCACAGCAGGACTCGTTGGACTTGTCGTTGGGCTGATTGTTGATTGGGGTTTAATTGGTGTGAGTGGATCGCCATGGACCACCACAACATCGCCTGGTTTGATTTGTCCAAGAGGAATATTGGTGTCAGCGCCTTTAATGCTGGTCTTATCACCGACATTGACTTGTACAGGGACGCCATTTTCCGAAACAACCATTGTTTTATTAATTGTATTCACTTTGACGACTTCCACTGGTTGCGGAGCAACGAGCTCTCTTGGTACATTGGAAAGAATAAAAGAAGGGGTAAATGATGTACCATTTGTCGAACCAACAACAGCGACTGTTGTCCCAATGTTAAGTGATGGTGAAGGTGTTGGTCCATTTTCGCCGCGGTCTCGTACTTGCACGGTGTTATTATTTGTTGGGATAGTAATTTGTTGACCTCCTGCTGTTTTTACCGTGATACTCTTGTCTGTTTTTGCAACTATTTCTCCAATCAATGGTTTTTGGTTAGGACTTGTTGCATTGATTGCCTCTGGAATTGCGGGTTGGATTGTTGCAATAGTTTGTTTTGCAGCTTGTGCAATTTGTGTAATTGCTTGATTTCTTTGGTCGTTGGTTGTTACATTGCTCAGAGAATTTCCCATCAAAGAAAATCTTGTTTCTGACACTGCAGCGACTTGCGTCTGCATATCGGTATTTGCTGGGAGGACGGGACTGTGAGCAATAGTGATGAGTTGGTCTTGGACACTACCCAGCAAATTTTGCGCAAGTTGATTGTTGCCTTTTTGCTCTTCCTGTTTTGCTTCAGCAAGCGTGAGATTTACTGTTTGTAAATCAACAGCGGTTCTGCCTTTATTGCCAAGAGCAAAAGCTTTCTTTGTCAGTTGCAATACGGTAATGAAAAAATGAAATGGAGAATCAGCAGGAATGGTAACTTTTGGAAGAGCCTGTTGCGCGTGAACAAGAGACAAGTCTGCTGCAGTTATTCCCAAATCAGCTGCTGTAATAGGAGGAGGTGCCTCAACAGTTGTCCCCAAAACGGGTGAAGTATTCTCAGGTAATTTTCCCAAAGCAACAAGTGGGTCTAGTGGTTGCGAAGGTTGTTCGCTCAGGCTGTGAGGAATTGTTATCCCAACAAGAGAATAATCTCTTGTATATATAAGCTGTGATAAATGCGCAACAAGTGTTGGGTCTCCTGCATTGGTGAAGATGCTAACCACATAGGAGCGTTTGCCGGCAACAACAATACCCCCATCATGAAAATTTGGATCCAAGTCGCCTGTCTTATGTGCCACGGTGACGTCTTTTGGCAGGAAAAATGGCAACATGTTATTAATTTTTTGCTGTTGTAAAATAGCGAATAAATCTTTGCTTCCAGGGATTTTGTTGGTGTAAATAAGCTCAAATGCTTTTGTATAATCTTGTGCTGTTGTCGTGTTGATACCATACCCTGGTACATCGAATTCATATTGCTGCTGACTATCGTCTAAATTTAATTTTGAACCAATACTACTATGCTCAAGACCAATACTGTGGAGGTAGTCATTAACATTTCTTCTATCAAGCATATCAAGGAGAGAGTTGAATGAAGTATTGTCACTTTGGGTTATCATCTGAAAAAGGAGACGCTGCACTGTGACAGTATCTCCATCAAGCAACGTTGGATATTCATCGGTCACAAGCTCTGTTGGGACAACATTTTTTGGATCTATGGTTACTGTATCATAGAGACTCAGCTTATTGATACCCATAAGCTTATATACATAGAGTGCTGCAAATAATTTGACTGTACTTGCCGGTATCCAGTGCCGTGTTTCATTTAGATTGATATCATTGACCGATTTGCCATCAGAAAAACTTACGGCGACATTGTCTAAATACCCTCGCACTGCCAAATCCGCATAGACAGCATCCGATAGGGAAGGAGGAGTAGATTTGGTAGCTGCGACAAGAGGATGCGCAGAAGTCATGACAAGAAGAAGGATGGTACTTGTGATAAGGAGAATTTTTTTACGCATACCTTCACTATGCAATGTCTAGTAAGAATTTGCAAGTCTCACCTTGCCAAAACAAGTATTATAGGGTATAATAAGGGCATGAGAGAATATGTTTACCAATTATTAGATTATCAAACACGTCCGGTTTTGGTGAAAAAACGACCACGATTGCAAAGGTTATTTGTTGAGATGACGGATCATCCGCTTCATGCAATTGATGAGTCCGTCCGTCCAACAGTGCCATCCTTACCACCATTTCTATATAGAAATATCAGTACTCTACCACCATTGAATATACAATGGATACACTTTACTCCGAAAGTGGCTTAACTACAATATCCTTCGCTCTTTCAAGCATATCATTTGAGATAGTAGGTTTGGGGTTTCTGTTATTTACTGCCGCAGTCGCTGTTTCAAGTGCTTGTGCTACAGCATGAATGAGAACAATAGTATTATCCTCGAGATGTTTGTGGCCATCAATAATTTTTGCAGGCTTTTTTGTAATGTCTCTTTCTCGAGATATATCTTGTTTTCCGTGTCCAAGAAGCAATACTGTACCTAAATTATCATAATTATTGGAGTAATAAAGATTTGGAAATAACCATGTTGGTAATACTCGGAGTGTGTCTTCAGAACCAGGACTCGCGTATTCTAATGCGTGTTCAATGGCCTCTTCATTTGGTTGCATAAGTATACCAAGTTGTTGGTCGCCAAGCCCAAGTACATGACCGGTTTCGGTAATAAGGTATGACCAATCATTTGCAAATGCTTCTCTTAAATCAGATTCTAAAACAGAATTTTTTTCTTGATCTCTTGCGATATTCGCAAATAATTCCTCTGAAGATTTTTCTGCTGCCATTTCCTTTGTAGTATAAAACGTATCTTAGAAATTGCAAGTGGCAAAAGAGTCGTTGACACAGAGTGAAAATCTCTCTATAATACATAGAGGTATGAATTAAATCTTGCCAGAAGCATCTAGGGAATGTATCCCGCTTCGGCGGGATTTTTGATGCTCAGCATCATCGGCCTCTGGCCGATTTTTCATCTCTGCTCTTTGACAGTAAAAGAAGACAGCGTACAAAATAAAATCACTTTTTGAAACTTGAAGATCAAAAAGTGGTAGGAATTTTTTGAATGGTCAAGCAAATGCTTTACAGCGTAGCTTTTCCGTTCGATTTTTTTGAGAATTTGATCCTGGTTCAGGATGAACGCTGGCGGCGTGCCTTAAGCATGCAAGTCAAGGGGGCGCAGTAATGCGCAACCGGCAGACGGGTGAGTAACGCGTAGGAATCTACCCCTGGGTGGAGCATAGCCGGCCGAAAGGTTGGATAATTCTCCATAGTCTCGTAAGAGTAAAGGTCTTAACTGACCGCCGAGGGAGGAGCCTGCGTCCTATCAGCTAGTTGGCGGGGTAATAGCCCACCAAGGCAATGACGGGTAGCTGGACTGAGAGGTCGATCAGCCACAACTGCACTGAGACACGGGCAGTACATCTACGGATGGCAGCAACTGGGAATATTGGGCAATGGACGAAAGTCTGACCCAGCGACGCCGCGTGGAGGAAGAAGGCCTTCGGGTTGTAAACTCCTTTTGATAGTCCCTTCACGGACTATAGAATAAGCCCCTACTAACTACGTGCCAGAAGTCTCGGTGATACGTAGGGGGCAAGCGTTATCCGGATTCATTGGGCGTAAAGTGTGCGTAGGAGGAATGAATAGTCGTATCTTAAAGACAAAGGCTTACCCTTTGCATTGGATACGATACTCTCATTCTGGAGGATTGACAGGGGTGCTGGAACGGCTGGTGTAGCAGTGAAATGCGTTGATATCAGCTGGAACACCGATGGCGAAGGCAGGCACCTGGGTTTTTCCTGACTCTGAGGCACGAAAGCTAGGGGAGCGAAACAGATTAGATACCTGTGTAGTCCTAGCCGTAAACGATGCTCGCTAACTCTCACATTTGTGGGGGTGTAAGCTAACGCGTTAAGCGAGCCGCCTGGGGAGTACGGCCGCAAGGCTAAAACTCAAAGGAATTGACGGGGACCCGCACAACCAGTGGAGCGTGTGGTTCAATTCGAGACAAAACGAAGGACCTCACCAGGGCTTGACATGCTACCGTACATTTCCCAAGAAACTGGGAGAAATCCGCAAGGATGGTAGCACAGGTGCTGCATGGCAGCCGTCAGTTCGTGCCGTGAGGTGTTCCCTTAAGTGGGGAAACGAACGCAACCCTTATGTAATGTTAAAATATTCATTACAAACTCACCTTGTTTTACAAGGAAGGAAGAAGAGGATGACGACATGTCAGCATGGTCCTTACGCCCTGGGCAACACACACACTACAATGGCGAAAAACAACGAGCAGCAAGCGCGCAAGTGCAAGCAAATCTCTGAAATTTCGCCTCAGTTCAGATTGGGGTCTGCAACTCGACCCCATGAAGCCGGAATTGGTAGTAATCGCAGGTCAGCAAACTGCGGTGAATACGTTCTCGGGTCTTGTACACACCGCCCGTCAAGGCAGCAAAGTCGGGGGTAGACGAACACTTCCTTTGGAGGTGGAGTCTAAATTCGGCGATGAAGCTTAAGTCGTAGATGCAATCTGCATCCGTTGCGACCTTCTCGAGTAATCGAGATGAAAAATTCAACTGTATCGGTGAATACCGTCTGTTTGATATTATCAAATAAGGGTGAATACCGAGGGAAGTCTCCCGCTAAGCGGGATGACCCCGTAGAGACTACACGTTGACGCCTTAAGAAATGACAAAATCCTACATACTTGGTGCGCTACATGATGGGACAGTAAGAAAACTAACCTATCGCATTGTTCAGAAAGAACAAGAATATATTGATTTTCTTGCAAAAGGAATTCAAAATCTTGGTCAAAAAGCATGGACATATAAGGAAGGGAAAACAAGACATCTCTATGTTGTTGAGTTTTCAAAAACTTTCTTAAAAGACTATGTAATAACTACCATAGAAGATAAGATTGATTATCTTCGAGGGTATTTCGATGCAGAGGGAGGAATTCCGAGAAGTCCAAAAGTCAGATATTATATTTATTATGCGCAAAAGAATCTAAAAGATTTAGAGCAAGTAAAAATATATTTAGAAGAATTAAAAATATCATGTGGCATTATACACAATCCAAGTAAAAGGATAGATCCAAATTATTGGCGATTCTTTATAAGAAAAGAATCTTATCAGGAATTTGCAAAGTTAGTTGGATCATGGCATCCCATAAAGAGCCAATTCTTAAGGATGAAGATATAGTCCATGCCAGCAGTAATGACTGGAATTACATGAACAAGGTATCCCTACCCGAAGGTGGGGATGGATCACCTCCTTTCTAAAAAAAGAGAGAAGGTACGGATAACTTAGCATCATGCGTTTCGCAAGAAATATCTTGGTGACTGAGGATAAGTACAAACACCTAGGTACTCGATGGATACCTATTCTTGGCTCAACCAAGAAAAAACAAACCATTTTCTCCTACCACTTTTTGATACTCAAGGACCATCCGTCGCCAAGGCTATGGATGGCAAAGGCTGTCTTAAAAAATAACCACCCGACCAATCATGAGGGTGGTTTTTTAGTGAGGAACTCATCTATCCGTCATTGCGAGCGAAGCGAAGCAATCTCTTAGTTGGTCTTATTGCAACCGACCCTATCATTTTCGCCCCAGCCTTTATCCCATGGAGTGACTGTTTATGCCGTTGCAGGGTTCTTACGTATCGATAGGGGTATTCTAGATAGGGAGCAGGTCTTTTCCACCTTCGAGCAGAGCACTCTACCAGTAGTTTTGGATCAAAAACAATTTTGCCAAATGGAGCAATATGGATTGCCACATCGACATCTTCATGCACAACGCTATCATCGTCACAAAGTTCAGGTCGTACCTTTTTCCATGCTGATTTTCTGACAGCCATATTTGGTCCATACAGACACGCATGCCCAAAAACTCGCTTGAATGATCGAAAAAATACCTGCATCGGCCAGTTTTTTACTTGTACTAAAGAGGGAACATTGTAATATTTCGACGGGCCAGATACAGCAATAACTGAGGGATCTATAAAGTGTTTTTTCATTTTCCGTACCCAGTTTTTAGGGACTCTTGTATCAGCATCAGTTCGAAGAATAATGTCTCCTTTTGCGCTGTCAAATCCTCTGTTTCTTGCAGCCGTCCTGCCTTGCTTTTTCTCGAGAATAACTGTTGCGCCGTAACTTTTTGCAATCGTGGCTGTAGCATCTGTCGAATTATTATCAATCACAATTATCTCATCAGGCTTCTCAGTCTGCTTCATAAGAGATTCCAGGCACGCACCAATATATTTTTCTTCATTATATGCAGGTATGACTACAGAAATTTTCATGTACGCTTCATTATACGCAGAATATGCGTATTATTCAAATATAACCGTTCTCGTTGTGCTAAAATAAGTGAGCTCTATGAAGATGAAGTACAAAGTAAGCGCAATTGTGCCAGCGTATAACGAAGAGAAAAAAATTACTGGTGTTTTACGAGTTCTTGCAGCATCTGAATATATTCATGAAGTGATATGTGTTAACGATAATTCCTCTGATGCAACAAAACAGATTGCTGAAAGCATTTCAGGTGTCAAGGTTGTCAATTTAGACACGAATTACGGGAAAGCGTATGCAGTTGCAAAAGGGACAATGGAAGCAAAGGGAGATATTATTGTCTTCATTGATTCAGATTTAACTGGTCTTACAAGCAAAAGCATTGCTCTTTTAATAGAACCATTACTTGACGCACACTATGATGCTGCAATAGGATATCGCTCTGGCAAGATGGATAAGCTCATTTTTATGCCGCTTAGTGGTGAGCGGGCATATTTTAAAAGAGATTTACTGCCGCATATAAATAGTATAAAAGATAAAGGATATGGATTAGAATTATATCTTAACAATGCATTCAAGGATAAGAAAGTAAAACTGCTTGCATTAAAAGGAGTTCAGCATACCATGAAGCATAAAAAACATTCCTATACAAATGCTGCAAAAGGGACAATGATAGAATTCGTGGAAGTTTTCTCCGAAATTTTCAAACAAAAAAATCCTCTTGCATTTTTTATGAATGCGTATTTATATAATTTCTATTTGAAAACACCGAAGAAAAAGATAGCAAAGAATAGATTGCAATTTCTTCATTTTTTTGAATACTAATTACCTATGAAAATCCTCATGGTCTATGATTCTCTTTCACCAATTGGTGGGGGAAGTCAGACAGCAATGCTTGCCTGGGTAGAGAATCTTAAAAAATTAGGAATAGAAGTCAAAATTCTTTGCAACAAAAATGCATTTCCATTTCTTTCACACATCTCCAAAGAAAATATAATTACCTTGAATAATGTTGACCTGCATTGGATTTTTCCTCATTATTATCCAACAATACGACTTTCTCAAAAAATAAAAAAAGAAATACTTGCATTTGGTCCAGACGTGATTCATGTACATGAGCCAGGAATATTGGTTGGGAGGGTGTTACAGTTTGCAAAGAAACAGCAGATACCAACGCTCATTAATTTTCAAACCGATCTTGCCAAGCAGACAGTTTCGCAGTTTCCCTTATCTGTTATTGCTGGACAAAAAGGTCTGATGCAAAAATGGCTTGTGAGAAATCAAAATACACAATTGAGAAAAGCAGATTTCATGACAGTGCCGACACAGACATATAAAAAAATGGTGGAGCAAACATTTTCCACAACTCCATTTTTACTTCCACTTCCTATTAAAAAATACTTTTATACCAAAAGCGCATTTCCAATAGAAAAAATTCCCCACAATCTTTTGGCTGTTGCACGCTTAAGTGGTGGCAAGCATATCGATACATTACTTTCCATGATGCAGCATCTGACTAAAGAGTTCTCATTAACAATTATTGGGGACGGTCCTGACAAAGCTTATCTCAGCAATCTAGCGAAGAAGTATTTTGTGGAGGAGAGGGTCAATTTTCTAGGATGGGTTTCACAACAAAGCTTACCAAACCATTTCCAAAAAGCAGATCTTTTTCTTTCACCATCAGACTCAGAGACTTTTGGCATTACCTATATCGATGCTCTGGCAAGTAGGGTACCGGTTGTTGTCTATGACTATCCTGTATCTCGAGAAGTTATTCCAGAAGGGATGGGAGTATTTGTAAAAAGTTTCGATCCCAAAGTCTGGGCAGGTGAAGTATTGCAACTTCAGAACAACCCAAAAGTATATGAGGCATTGCAAAAAAATATTGCAAAAGAGTATGACAAGCTAAGAAAATATGAAGAAACAGAGTCGACAAAGAAGTTAATAGAAGTCTATAAAAATTTACTTCGTAAAAGTAACTGAAGAAAGTATTTGGTCAAAAATGCTTTTGTAGGCACCAAGCTGTCCAGAAGTGTAATTTGCTGTATTTGTATCCTGAATCGCTATAAAAATATAGATTATATGTTGTGCCATTACCGTTACTTTTGTGCAGAGCAAAGGTTCGCATCCAGTATTTTTTCTGTACGCCGGGAAGCCTCCGACAGTCAGAGGTGTAGCATCCGCATAATAAAATGTTGAAGCCAATGCTCTTGTTGCATTTACAGAATCTTCATAGGCTTTGAGCGATAAGTCGTTGGGATTGTCATATTGCTCTATATAAATAGGAGGAACTTCACCGCCAAGAGCAACATTCACAGGGGTAAAACCAACAAATGCCGGGCTACTTTGTGATCCTGGCGATCCAGGAGGAAACACGTCAGTTATTTTCCAGTCAAGCGGGTACTGCAGTGACATACCAAGATGAGTGTATGTTTGCATTGTTGCGGATCCTGTTGTAGGAATTGGCGTAACAGTTGGAACAAAGGAAGGGGTTGGGGAGAGACTGACAGTCTGTTGAGGTGAAAGAGTCTTACTGAGAAAATATCCGCCCAGAAGGCCAATAAAAAGTAAAAAGATACCTCCGAGTACAAAAAGTGCAACAGGAAATTTTCTCTGAGGTGGCTCAGGTTGTTGCGGTATTTGCGATGATTGTACTTGTGTTGGTTGTTGTATAGGATCCATAAGATTGGGTGGGCAGCCATGGAATCGGACCATGCACTTCTACATTATCAGTGTAGCGTTCTACCGATGAACTAGCTGCCCAAGAGTATGATTATATCATTTTCCTCGTCTTCTTGTGAAGACTGAGCGTATTTGTCTGCCAACATTTTGCAATGTTGTCCGCTTTTTTCTTTGGGAATTGTCTGTAAATTTTCCTTCCACTGTCTTTGCCTGTTGCTTCTCACCTTCTTGGAGAATTTCTATCGATGGTCCTCTTTCAAAATCCATACTTTTGAGTTCTCAGTTTTGACTTTTAAATTTCGTTGAGGCACGAGTCGGATTTGAACCGGCGAATGGCTGTTCTGCAAACAGCTGTGTTAGACCACTTCACCATCGTGCCAGGCACAATTCTGCGCCTGGCTCTGCCAGATGCGGAATTTGCTGCAGTCAGGTATAGCATTGTACCTGACCACTCAACTAAGTATATCAGAATTTCAGGCTATTTTGAAGAGAAGAGGGGAATGCAACTAGAAATTAAAATCTATTCCATCAAGAACACTTGCAAGCCACTGTGGTGCTTCTGCTTTTGCAGGTTGAGATCTTCTTGTTGGTTGAGCAGGTTGTGACTCACCGTGCACATATCTACTGAGTTTTTCAAATAACGGTAACATTTTTTTCAGCTCTTTCATAATAGAGGTACCCATAAATGATCTATGTGTTAAAAACATTCCAAGAGTAGCGGGTAAATTATCTCCCATTGCAAAAAAATCAACCATCTGGTGTTTTTGATAATAATTTTCTAATTTTTCTAATTTTTTTCTATCAACATATTCTTGGTCATTCCTGATTTTGATTGGCTCTGCAGAGGTGTGTGATATAAGGTCTGATGGCATAATATATGGTAGTCCCAGACCGCGGATAGTATTCCCATAGAGTACACAAAGACGTTCTGAATCAAATGTATTTTCTTTTGCTTGCAACATTTCTGTCAGTACCTTTGTCGTCACTCCAAGTATAATTCCAGCATAGGCTTTATTTTTAAGTGTGTTTTCTTCTTCAGAAGAAAGAGTAGAACTTTCAGATTCGTCTCCAAGTACTATCTCTCTTAATGTATCTCGTGCCTTTTCAATAAGAGTTTCAGCAAGCATGATTCTTGCATCAGTACTAAAGTTAAGATTTCTGTCTGTTATTGAAAATTGACGCATTCGAATGTCGTAATCAAGAAGAGATGGATCCTGATCTGCGGCAGCAAGAAATGTAGCAATATTTTCAGCGGACATATTTTGCCTATTATAAACAATTACTATAAGGGTGGCAAGAGGTTAATTTATTTCTTCAAATGTGCCATCAAGATGGAGATAGTATGTAGACACTGAAAGCGTTGGATATTTTTCTAAGATGGTTGCTTTTGCTTTTTTCAAATCCCGTGCATGATTCTCTGGAGTTGATTCTACGCCATATGCGCCGCACTCTTCATGGTTCATGAGAATAACCTCTGTAATATCATGAAGTCTCACAGAAATGTCGAGCTGCTTCATCACTGTATCCAAATCTTTTACTCCACCAGCATAGCCTACATAATCAAATGTTTTGTCTTTGAGATTTGTGTCCAGAAAGTCGCGGATATATTTTTGGAAGCGAAAATCAATGCAGCTTACTACTAATGCGTCACAACGGTGTGCCATATTCTTACAAAGTATATACCTCTTTCTTACAGGATGCAAATACTACTTTGCAATAATTCTGTCAGCAATTTGTCCGAACTTTTTCAAGCAATACATATATTTTTTTGTCATTCTCTCATTAGATTATGATAACCTTCCTTTTTAATAACACCAAAGACAGACACATCATTCGGGATTTGTTTCTATCGGCAGAGGAGGCTGCAAAAAGGCGGGGGAGACGACTTTCGTGGCTTTCGTATGCCAAGCGTACCACACTCAAAGGGTACGCTTTTTTTTCGGACAGACATGCTCAGGAAGAAGTGCTCCATGAGATAATTGCAAAAGTTGCCCATAAGCACCCGGATTGTCGTATCCCAAAGCTTATCGATTTACTTTCAGAAATGATAAATACCTCAGAAGATGATCTCTCAAAGCTCAAAATGGCGATCTAATCTGGTATAATAGTTCCATGAATGTTATTGCCATAAAGACTCCTATTGTACGTCCAGGAGATGATTTGTTTAGAGTCATAGATGATGCTTTACTTCGTCATCCCAGACTTGATTCAGGATCTATTGTAGAAAATTCTGTCCTGGCAGTCTCCTCAAAAATCGTCGCGCTCTGTGAGGGACGAATGGTGGAGAAAAAAAATGACGAGCAAAAAGACGGACTTATCGAGCAAGAGTCAGCATATTATTTGCCACGGAGCGAAAATCCTTACAATGTCAGTCTTACTATCACCAATAATATTCTTGCAGCAAGTGCAGGAATCGATGAGTCAAATGCCAATGGTAATTATATTTTGTGGCCAAAAGACCCACAGGAATCAGCAAATAAAATTCGAGGGCATCTTGTTGAAAAATTTAAGTTACAACATGTTGGCGTTATTCTGACAGATTCCAAAACAACCCCGCTTCGCTGGGGAGTGACCGGTATTGCGCTTTCGTATTCGGGATTTAAGCCGCTTCACAATCTTATTGGTCATCCGGACATTTTTGGTAAGCCTTTGGAATACACACAGGTGAGTGTTATCGACAATCTTGCCTGTGCAGCTATTTTAGAAATGGGAGAAAGTAATGAGCAGACACCACTCGCTATTCTTACTGATATACAACAAATAGAGTTTGTCAGTCACAATCCAACAAAGGAAGAAATAGATGCTCTTAAAATTTCTCTGGACGAAGATTTATATGGGGTATTCCTCAAAAATGCAAAGTGGAGAAAAGGTAGAAAATCTTAGTATCCTGATGTTGTCGCTGGAAGAGTTGTAGCTCCTGTTGGTTTGGTAAGTTGCAATGTGTAATTACTCGTACTCTTGAGCACGCTCTCTATTGTTCCAAGCTGACTTACTTGCGTTTTTGGCAAAAAAGATAATGTTGTTGAGCTTGCTGATGCTGTTGGAAGAATAGAATAGGAAATAATTGCAACAGTCCCACTTCCTGTCTTTGCACTACTTGTTGGGGGAATTGCCAATGCATAGGAAATTCTTCCATTTGTTGTATCAATATTTTTAATAAGAGAAAATGCATTTGGTAAAAAATCTCCAGGTACTATTGCAATAGTACTCAGTACTGTTGGGTCATAGGCAATTTCTAGTTGCACGCCAGTTACATTATTTTGATGCGTATCAATGGTCACTGCAATTTGTTTGGCCGAACCACTCGAAATAGGCTGTAAAGCAAGCGTGGTAAATGCAACAGGAGCTTTTGTAGGCGTGACTGTTGTTGTTTTATTCAGTTGTGGCGGCTGCAGGGCTAAGAAAATAAGAAGCCCGGTAATTGCAATAAGTCCTGCAATAAGAAGCAAAGTCCGTCCTGAAAAATGTTTGAAAATATTCATACTATTATTCTAAAGTATTGTTCGAGCAAATGCGAGAACTTTTTCCTTTCTAGTGCCAGCTATTTAATGGTCCTTGTCCATTTGCATTGCTTGGGTCTGCAAAACTGTTAAGACTTCGCAAAAAGATATTATAATCAATACCATCGATAGCACCATCATCATTCAAATCAGCTTGCTGCTTCCCAATTGCACACGTTGCGGTGTCCGCAAGGCTTCCATAACAGCTTGATACTCCAGCATTATAATCAAGAAGATCGAGTTTATTATCAGCAACAAAGTCACCCAGGAAAAGTGTCGTTGTCGGAAGGGTAGCAGTATTGTTATTAGACAATGTAAAAAGATTATTTTGTCCAGTTGTGACCAGTGCTCCAAGAGTTTGGTCTAATTTAATAAGGATTTGATATTGTCCACTAGTAAGGCCTTTACCAAGGCCGAGATGAGCATTGGTAAATTTGCCTGTTGTATTGTCATAGGTGAGTGTACCTTTTGTCGCAATAACAGGCGTCCCGGTTATGACATTATCTGCAGCATTAAATACTTTTACATAAACAGTTCTGGTTGTATGGAGTGGACTGTTATTATTACCAGGTACAGTTCCAATGCCAGACATAGTAACGGAAAGATTCAGATATGGTTGGGGAATAGGAGTTGGAGATAGTGTTGGCGTGGCAGGAGGATTTTGTGAACCACCTGGAGTAGTCCCTGATGGGTTGGAAGCTGTTGAACCTCCAGAGATACAGAGATTTGTGCCAGTATAGTTAAAACATTCTCCTGGTGTTGCGCCATTAAGACAATTTACTCCAGGATTAGCTTGTGTATAACCAGTGGGTCTGTCAGGTAAACTATTCCAACAAATACTTCCTGGGTCAGTACAACTTCCTTGTGTGCCTAGCTGATCATGGGCCCAAATATTATTACTGCCACCATATGGATTTTTATAATTCCAGCATTCGCCAGATGTTGCAAATCCTGGAAATCCGAGACTCTGACTATTTTGAATATTTACAGTGCATCCTGCATTTCCATCAACAAATCCTTGGGGAATAGGTTTGCCAGTTAGCACACAGATACTGCTCAGCGATGTGCATGATCCTTGTCCCCATCCCTGCGTTATGGTGTATTGATTTTTCTTTGCGCAATCAAATACAGGAGGCGGTGGAGTAGGTGCTTGAGGTGAAGGATGTAGATTTTTATCACAGCAAACCCTAGCTGTGGTATTGCCACAACCAGGCGCGTTACCGAAAAACCCACCAGAGCCGTATACATAATTAGATTCAATAAATGATTGATATACAAAATCATTTGAAGATCTAGGTTCTATTTTGCAAGCATCTTTAGGGTTTTGGGAAGTTCCTGATGTGACTGGTACACAAATACTGCCATTGGTACAGGTAGAAGATTTGTATTCTGCTAAACTAGCAAGATCAGGGGTGGGTGTAATAGTTGGTGCATAGCCACATTGTGGTTGATTGTTATAGCTACTAATAATTATATCTTTTGTAACTACTCCGTTGCATGTAGTTATTTGATGATTATATGCGGTGAAGTTAGGAGCACCGGTGCATGTTGCTTTGTATGACGTTACACACGTTCCTGCTTTGGGTACGCAACACTGTAAATCTCCAACTACGGTGCTGTTTTGACAGTCATTATTTTGTGTAGCGTTAGAACTGACTTGATATCCTGAAGGACAACTTTTCATGGCGTTGTAACAAATGCCTTGTACTGCGGTACAAGAATTGCCTGCTGCATGTTGCTTAGTATTTGTCTGTTGTTGGACAACAGTTGCTGTTAGTCCAATTGCGCCGACAAGGAGCAAAATACCCATGAGTGCCAAAGTTCGGGAATGAGATGGGGAAGAGAAAAACTCTTTTAATTTTTTAAAAGGGTTATTTTTTAATACTGAAGTGGTACTATCCATACAGTTATATCCTATTGTTCCATTAACTCATTGTCCCATTGTTGTCTTTAACAATGAAACAATATAACAATGAAGCAATGACGTCTCTACTTAGAGTAGAAAAACTATCAGAGAAAGTCAATGAGAAAAAGTTCAACTGCGCTCCTAATCTTCCCCTTTTACAAAAAGTTTTTTCATGGTACCATACAAATAACTTCTCCTAAATCTCCCTCGCCCTGTTTATAGGGAGAGGGTTGGGGTGAGGGTTGTGTATGATCTTATCAGACAAAGATATTAAAAAGGCACTAGGCAGTAAGAGGATTGTCATCAAGCCTGCTCCAGACGGGGCAACCCAGCTTGGAAGTTGCTCAGTCGACCTTCGCCTGGGAGACACTTTCAGAGTCTTTGATCACAGTAAATATCCCTACATAGACCCGAATAAAAAAGATTTTTCCAATGAAATTACCAAAGTCATCAAAGTCAAAAAAGGTGACACTTTTATCATGCAGCCAGGGGATTTTGTCCTGGCAGTGACATTGGAATCTGTCACTATCCCCTCAGATCTTATGGGAAGACTCGAAGGAAGAAGCAGTCTTGGCAGACTTGGTCTTGTCGTCCATTCCACTGCATCTATTTTTGAGCCAGGATGGGATGGGAAATGTGTTTTGGAATTAGGAAATTTAGGGAGAATGGCAATTAGCCTTACGCCTGGCATGCGCATTTGTGCCATGACATTTGAAGAGTTATCTTCACCAGCTGACATTCCTTATAACAAAAAGCAATTTGCCAAATACAAATTCCAAAATGGCCCAGAAGAAAGTAGAATCTACGAGGAGAAATGAAATACCACTTACAATTTGACCTCAACTTTACGACCAACACTTTCCCTGGTAAGTACTATGCTTTCGAAGGTATCGATGGCTCTGGCAAAACAACCCAAGCAAAAATGCTTGCAGAGTATTTTGAAAAGCAGGGAAGAAAAGTTTTGCTAACAAAAGAGCCAACCGACGGTCCAACAGGCGAGCTTATCAGACAAGTTTTGGAGAAAAAAATAACACTTCCTTCACTTTCTTTGCAATATTTATTCTGTGCAGATAGAGCAGTGCATTTGCAAGAGACTGTCATTCCGGCACTGAAAACTGGCGACATTGTGATAACCGATAGAAGTCTTTGGTCCTCAGTTGTCTATGGCATTTCAGACCTATTACTTCCGGAAAATGAAAAAGAAAGATTGTTAGTAACCTATAATTTATTGTCTTTATATGGTGGTTTTCTTATTCCTGACCAGACATTTTTTTTAAAAATTCCCGTGAGTGCAAGTATGAAAAGAATTGAGACACGGGGAAAAGAAAAGTCATTATACGAACAGCAAGAAAAATTAGAAAGAATCGAACATGAATACCAATGGCTTGCTGAAAAATTCAAAGAATACTTTACTCAAATCGACGCAGACCACACGAAGACTCCAGAAGAAGTGCGGGAAGAAATAGTAGCAAGTATTATGATACTCGTATGATTTTAGGTCCAAAAAAATTATTGCAATTAGTAAAAGAGATCAATCTTGTCGAAGGCTTGTCAGAAAGAGAATTGACTAATCCCGAAGGAGCGGGATTTGATTTGCGGCTTGGGGAAGTGTATAAAATTTCAGGAGACGCATTTTTGGGCGAGACACATAGAAAAACAGCAGACATAGAGTTGGTACAAGAGTTTAAACAAGACGAACCCCGTTCAGTTGTTATCAAACCAGGTGACTACTTTCTTGTTGCGACCATAGAAAAAGTACATATGCCACTTTTTCTTACAGCAAATTTCAAGCCCAGGACAACTACTTTCAGGTCTGGATTATTTTTACGGACAGGCAATGTCGCTCCTGGATATTCAGGGAAATTAACTTTTGGTCTCAAAAATGAAGGACCGATAGAGGTCACTATTGAAATGGGTGCCAGATTTGTCCACATGCAGGTAGAAGAAGTCCTCGGCGAGGGAAGTCAGTACCGCGGCCAATGGCAAGGGGGACGAGTCGCCGCCACAAAAAAAGAAAAACAAATCTAGTCCTCAGGTTGCATTTTAGCCTCTCGCTTAGTATACTTTCTCATTATGGCAGGCAATGAAAGAAATCAACCTACAAATTTAGGCGATGTACGCAGTCAACAATGGGAAGACCTTTCCTATGAAGATAAATGTGCGGAGATGGTGGAAGCATTATTTTACGAGCCAGAACGATTGATTTCTCAGAAAAATAATCCTGCAGTAGCTTTCTTGTATTCCCCAGCTACATGTCCATCAGTACCAGCAGGTGTTGTTGACATTACCTCGAAGCATCTAAGAAGAGAGGCATATTACGAGTTGCTAGATCTTGGTATTTTGGAGGATCCCAAGGAAAAAGATAGGTTACACATTGTTACAGATGCAGATTATCTCCTTAAGACAACTGTTGGGAAATTTAAGCCTGCAGGAAAATCTAAAATTACTGCGTATACAGTTAATCCTCGTACTAAAGCGCAAAATGGAAGATATCCGGCGCTAAAGATGATTTTACAACAGCATGTGGATACATATAGTACCGATATACGACTTATTGGAATAGAATATATGTATGTTGATGAGGAGTTTATTGCCAAAATGAAACAATAGCTTTGACTTCCTATCTCAAACCAGAGATAATAGCTTCAATGATTCGCGTGAGAAATATTTCATTTTCCTATACTGGCGCTCCTGTCTATAGCGGGGCAAGTTTTACTGTGGGTCAGGGGCAAAAAGCAGGCTTTGTCGGTCCCAATGGCGCAGGCAAATCTACTTTATTTAAACTCCTACTGGGTGAAGAGATGCCAAGTGATGGGAAAATAGAAATAACTGGCATAGTGGGTTTTGTCCCGCAAGAAGTCAAGAGAGATGAAATACTCCAAAATAGTCCAACAATAAAAGCTTACATCGATCCGGAAAATAAAAAAGAAGAGTTTGAGCTGAAAGAAATTCTCACCGGCCTTGAGCTTTCACATCTTGATTTGGAGGCAAGTCCACAAGATTTAAGTGGTGGGCAAAAGACAAAATTAGCACTTGCCAGAGCTTTTATAGAGCAACCAGATGTTTTATTACTGGACGAGCCAACCAATTTCTTAGATACCGATGGCAAAAAATGGGTCATGCATTTTTTAAGCTCATATCCCAAGACCTTGCTTCTTGTCTCTCATGATTTGTCCCTTCTTGATAGATACATCGATAAAGTCATTGTTGTCAATCCCTTTACTCATGGATTTGAAGAGTATTCGGGGACGTATTCAGATTACAAAAGGCTCAAAAAAGAAGCAGATGAATTGCTGAGACGAAATATTCTCAAGGAGCAAAAGCATATCGCGCATATGGAAGAGGCAGTTGAGAAAGCACGCGCCAACAAATCCAAAAAAGGAGTAAGGCAGCGAGTTGCGCTTTCAAGACGTTTGGAAAGAATGAAAGAAAACCTTCCTGAAATGCCAAAAGAATTACGGAAAATAAAAATACAACTTCCAGAGCCAGCGCGAAGTGGGGAGATCCCCATAAAAGCAGTTGGTATTTCAAAGTCATATGGAGAAAATATTATTTTGGAAAATATCAATTTTTTTCTGCATCGCGGTGAGCGGCTTGCTCTTATTGGCCATAATGGTGCAGGGAAAAGTACACTGCTTAAAATTCTTATGGGGAATTTGCCTCCAGATAGCGGGGAAGTAATACAAGATACATCAGTAAAAATTGGCTACTATGCGCAGGAATTTGAAAGCTTTGACGAGACACTGAGCGTGCTTGATGCGGTTAAGCAAAAAGTGGCAATGGATAGTGGGAAAATTAGGGGATTTTTAGCACGATTTTTATTTGGCGCAGATAAAATCAACCAAAAAATTGTCACCCTTTCTGGTGGGGAAAAGACTCGTCTTGCGATAGCACTGCTTATGCTCCATGACTATAATCTGCTCATTTTGGACGAGCCAACAACGTATTTAGATCCCATGTCTCAAAGAATTATTCTTGAAGCACTCAAAGACTACAAGGGGAGTATGCTAGTTGTCAGTCATACAGAGGAATTTATCAAAGAATTAGAGCCAAAAAGAGCGCTCCTTTTGCCTGAAAATGAGCTTCTCAATTTCTCCCCCGACCTTCTTGAAAAAGTCAGCGAGATATAACTTTCAGGGACGGTCCTCAGAAAGACTGTTAAATCAATCCACAGAAGCAGTAGTTATTAAAGCATAAAATATAATTTGACAGATGACAACTACAGTGGTAAAAAGAAAGTAATGGGTGAAAGAAGATCTGAAAATCCGCTCCAGCAAGACATTGATACCGCAATGCGAATTGTGAGCGCTATGGCAACTCGTCTCTATCAACCAGCTGCAGCAAAGGAGTATATTCGTGATTTTGAACCTGCTCTGGTGAATGAAACGCTTTCTTTTAACGCATGGACTGGCATGAGGGTCGGAAATAAAGCAGGAAAAACATATGCAGAAGGTATAAGTCATGAGAAAGCACGAACAAATGCAGGAATTCAAGGTCGAGACATACGATTCGGAGACATAGGAAAGTTTCATGTGGTTTATGGCGCAACGTCAGGCATAATGGATGCAACACGCTTTGTTGCTCTTATTGAGAAAACAGAGTCTCATAGACTGGGCAATTTAGTTGGCATGTATGCCGAGGGTCCAAGATTTGCAGAGGAATCTTTACAGGACGGAGCGAGGCCGTTTTCAGAACTCTTTCAAAAACTTGCTGCGGAGAATATTATTCCACAAGGATCTCAAAATCTAGATTCAGTAGTGAATCGACTGCCGTTTGCATCATAAATAATTAAATTCCCCTAAAATTCTGCTATAATACCCACTTATGGAGTACTATAGAGAGCTTTCGAATGATTTTAAAAAATGGATATTGCCTGATAATGCTTTTGATTTTTCCAATCAAGCAGAGTTGGAGGAATTGAGAAGAGAAGAAAAAAGGAAAGCAGATCAAGAATCAGCGCTAATGGAAAGCATCGATAACGATATAGAATTTACCGAAATAGCTTCTCCGGTTAGTCAAAATTTAAAATTGTTATATGCATATTTGGATGAGCAACTCGGAAGAGAAAACATTACATCGGTTTCTTTTCCTACTGCAGGGCGAATTCGTGGATTTCTGAATCCTGTTGTCAATTTTCTTGCAGGAATGGGTGGAGATTTTGGTACTCATACGTCAGACAAAGAAGGCGGGGAATGGTCTCTAAAAAGAGAAATGCTTATTACTGAGGGACAAACGATAAGATCAGAGACAAGAATAACAAGTTCTATCGCACAAAATAATCCAGATGAAGACTTTACTTATTTCAGTATGAATTATATCGATATAGATGTCCCTGGCGCTGGCCCAAAAGATGAAACTCTCTCGTTAACGAGGCTGCCAAAGCCAGGAATAAGCGGAGTCACCAGATTGCTTTTCACATTTAATTCAGATGATTCATATAGTCTTGAATATTCGGTTTCATTCAAAGATCCGACAAAACTACAAATCGATCCACATGGGCAGGTGATATAGTTACTCCTCTTGAAGAAAAGGTTAAATTTTGCTACGTTCTTTAGTATGGGAAAGTCACAAGAATACCAATACCTCGATCTTATGCAAGAAGTGCTCGATAAAGGCTCGCTCAAAGTCGATCGCGGTACAGATATTAGACTAAAAAGCCTTTTTGGAAGACAAACACGATATGATTTGTCACAAGGTTTTCCCTTACTTACCACAAAAAAAGTCTACTGGAAGGGAGTGCTGCACGAATTGTATTGGTTTATGAGTGGACAGACCAATATTAAATATTTAGTCGATAACAATGTGCATATTTGGGATGACTATCCATACAAGATATACAGTCACAAAATGGAAAAACCTTCCGTCATTGCGACCCCGGACATGATCCGGGGGAAGCAATCTCATATCTTATCAAAAGATGAGTTTATTCAGAAAATAAAAGAAGATGCAGAATTTGCCAGATAAAAGAAGATGCAGAATTTGCCAGAAAATGGGGGAATTTACCTCGAATTTATGGAGAAATGTGGCGACATTGGCCAACGAGGAGCAAAAGGACAATAGACCAACTTGCTTGGGTTGTAAAGGAATTACACGACGATCCTGATGCCAAAAATCTTATAGTCAATTCCTGGAATCCGGAATATCTCTATACCATGGCGACTCTTGAAGACGCTTCCAGATTTCCTATTTGTCACAATATGTACCAAATTTCACAGCACGACGGGAAATTATCTTTGCAACTCTACCAAAGAAGCGCTGATTTATTTTTAGGCGTGCCATTTAATATTGCCAGTTACTCGCTTTTTACCATCATTCTTGCAAAAATTACTGGCTACGAGCCTGGAGAATTTATCCATACCTTTGGTGATGTGCATGTGTATGAAAATCACATCCCGCAAGCAAAAGAGCAACTCACACGCGAGCCAAGACCCTTCCCAACAGTTAAATTCAATCACAATTTCACGACCATTGACGAATTTAGGCCTGAATATGTAGAGCTCGAAAATTATGACCCGTATCCAATGATGAAAGCCGAGCTCACTGTTGCAGGAGGCCTCTATGACGAAAAGACCGGGAGGATGGCTGGGTGATTTCCGCGATTGCAATAATATCAAAGAATAGAGGGTTGGGAAAAGACAATAAGTTACTTTTTCATATCCCCGGAGAATTACCCCGGTTTAAGAAAATTACCATGGGACATCCCATTATCATGGGCAGAAAAACATTTGAATCAATCGGCAGGAGTCTTCCGGGTCGTCTGAATATTATTGTTTCGCGTACGTCATATCACACCAATCCTACAGAAAAAAGCCTTATGTTTGCTAGGTCTGTGGAAGAGGCCATTCAACTTGCAAGAGAGACAACAGACACGAATGAGATTTTTATTATTGGTGGGGGACAAATTTTTCAAGAAGCGATGCCAGTTACAGATAGATTATATCTTACAGTTGTGGATAAAGAAGTGGAAGCAGATACTTTTTTCCCTGATTATTCAGATTTTACCAAGGTCATAGAAAAAGAAGACCATCACCAGGATGGCTATGATTATACGTTCCTGACCCTCGAGAGAGACCCTCGAGAGATAATGTCTTTACAAAACCTCTAAAATACCCTATAATAAAAGCCTATGGCAGCAGCAGAAGTAGTTATGGTCCCTAAGGATATTGTTAATGGTGGAGTGATTGAGGGGTTGTTAAGAAAAAAACCGGCGGTTACTCGACCATTACAACCAGAGAAACCTTCAGAAGAGGTTATTGAGACGGCAGCGGAGTCACAAGCCTCTGAAAATTCTGCTTATGGTGAGTTCAATCCAAACACATTTCCTGATGTGAGAGGCATTTCTCAACTTAATGAATACCAACTCGAAAGAACGCCTGCTATTACTCAACAATCACAAGCTGAACTGGATGCAGATACGCTCTTAGCTTTTTCAGAAAATCCGGTACATGTGCTTAATGACAGAATAGAAGAAGTCAACGAGAAAGGAGCATATTCGGATGCAGAAATAGAACAAATAAAAGTACTGTGGCAAGAAAAAATAAATGAAGCATTTTCACAGGGAGATACTCGATCAGAAGTTGAAGCTGCACGACAAGACTTACAATTGTTAGAAGAGGTATTACATGAAATACATGAACAAAGAGCAGAGCCAGAAGTTATTGAGGCTGCTAGTGTTTTACTACCACCAATTCCATACCAAGGCGTTATTTCAGATCACAGAATAAGAGGCCATATAGTAGGAGCAGATTTTGAACGTAAAGATTTGCAAGATCGCATACAGGGAGTATGGCAAAATTTAGGATTTAGGGGGAGAATCTTTGCAGAAATTGAATTGGCACAAGAAGATGCTCCTGAGAGCATGGAGGAACAATTAACCCGACTAGAAGCAATTGCTCAACAATACAGAGCACATCCCCTTTCCAGACCTTTGTCATGGAATCCTCATGAGAGAGCAGGGGAGGCTGCAGAGCGCGTTCGAGATGTCGCATATATGTTTGTTAAAAATGATCTTGCATCAGCATCAGAATTTTTTGTACGAAAACACGTAAACCATGATAATGGTAGCCAAGTATTGGAAGCGGCAAATATGGTTTACGAAATGCCAGATGCTCAAGAAACATACGATTTTTTGAGAAGTCGTATCAGAGGAAATAGAGTTAGACAAGCATTAAGCGTGGGTATTGGTGGGGCGTTAGCAATAGATGCGTTATTGAATGGAGCATTTGTCTATCTAAAATCAAGATTTAGTCACAATAACGGGCATGATTTAGCTGCAATTGCGAAAGGTACACCTCTTGTCCATGGAGGGTCACTACTTGATCCATTGTCGCCTGAGCAACAACAATGGCTTATGGATACAAATGTTGGTAAAGTTGCGCTAGCACTTATTGGGTTTGCAGGGTTGTTAGGATTAAATACGTACGTAAAAAATAGAAGAGCAAAACAAGTATACCAGCTCATGCTTAAAGATTTGGATTATTCAACAATAGAAAAACATCCACTGCTTGCAAAAATTACTGGTACTGGTCGAGATCTTCAAGAAAGAGCTAGAGTTGCATACGAATCAGGTAAAGAATGGCTCTAATTTTTTCTTGACACTATTTTTCATTTGTTATAAACTAAATCATGGATGCCACAATTTTTCCCCAAGGGCTGACATTTGACGACATTTTGCTTCTTCCTGGCTACGCAGACTTTTCAAGAGGAGATATCGATTTCTCAACTCATCTCACAAAAAATATAATTTTAAAACTTCCCCTTGTCTCATCTCCAATGGATACTGTGACAGAGTCCAAAATGGCAATTGCTCTTGGAAAATTAGGAGGGATTGGTATTATTCATAGGAATTTGACGATAGAGCAGCAGGCAGCAGAGGTTCAAAAAACCATAAAAGAACTTACCGTCATTGCGAGCAAAGCGAAGCAATCTCTACCCGTAGCAGCCGCTGTTGGTGCAAACAAAGGGTTTGAAGAAAGAGTAGCAGCACTTGTCAAAGCTGGAGTGACAGTCTTAGTCGTTGATAGTGCACATGGCTATGCCAAGCATGTCATAGAGACAACAGAGTTTATTAAAAAGTACTATCCCAAAATAGATGTCATTGCAGGAAGTATAGCAACCGCAGATGGTGCTCGAGCACTCATAAAAGCTGGAGCAGATGGACTAAGAGTTGGTATGGGGCCAGGAGCTATCTGCACAACCCGTATTATTTCCGGTATGGGAGTCCCGCAAGTGACTGCACTTATGGATATTGTCCCAATTGCCAAAAAAGCAGGAATTCCTGTCATTGCCGATGGAGGTATAAAATACTCTGGAGATATGGTAAAAGCATTAGCACTTGGAGCAAGTACTGTCATGATGGGAAGCTTTTTTGCAAGCGCTGAAGAAGCCCCAGGAGAAGTCATGAAATTAAAAAAAGAACAAGTTCCGGCCAGATTTAAGAGCATTTTGCAAACAGACAAAAAAGAATATCTCTTCAAGAGTTATCGAGGCATGGGAAGTGTTGGTGCAATGCAAGAGGGCGCACGCATTAAATCAGAAGATGAATTTCATGGAAAAAATTACAAAGACAGAGTTATGGTTGCAGAGGGAGTAGAAGGACTTGTGCCAGTCAAAGGAAGCGTCCAGCAATTGGTAGACCAGGCAGTTGGTGGTATGAAATCAGGACTCTATTACATTGGTGCCAAAAATCTCAAAGAATTAGGAGAAAAGGCAAAATTCATCCAAATTACGCAAGCAAGTCTTACCGAGTCACATCCTCACGACGTCCTCATCACAAATGGGGGAGAAAACTACTGATTATTTTTTGTCCTTCTTGCAATTATTGCCTCAGCTGTTCCATTTCTATCACAATATTCTTTTGTGTTTTTCAATATTTCTAATGCATCTTGTACCAAAAATGCTTCGTGTGAATCCAACTGTTTAATAGAATATACAGCATCTGCATTTGGAGTTGTGGTTCTTAGATCTAATAAAAACGTTCCTCTTGCTGGACCTAAAGCAAGCGCATTGAGTGTTCTCGTACCGTTACGAACGATGTGCTCTCCGCGTTTTTCTTCTTCCCACATAAATCCGAATCTTCCACCGCTTTCATAAAGAACTTCCCATGCTGGTCTTCGTTTTTCGAGGACTCGTGTTATTACTTGAGCACTATATTCATGAGGATATTTCTCTTTAAGGTTTTGCCAACGTGTATAAATGACTCCGTTGTAGTCTTTTGCAAAATCAAATAATACTTTATCTTCTTTTTCGTTGGCTAGTCGTCGCATAGTATTCTCATAAGAGATTTCAAGGGAAGTTGCTACCTGTCTGTTTGGAGTGTTAACAGAAATAAAACTTCTATCAAGATATGTCTCTTCACCATCAATGCAAAGAAACGCGAATTTTCCACCAAGCATATTTCTGTCCTCATCAAGTGCGATAAACAGAAAAAAATCGTCATTTTTTTCACTGTGAGAAATGTTACTTATGTAAGATAATTGGTTAACTGATAGACAGATGGTATGTATTTTTTCTCCGTTCTTGTTAATAAATGTATGCTGGTTGTATATTTCAATTCGAGATGGATCAATCTCTTGGATTGCTTGTATCCCCGGATTATCAAACCAAACGTCCATTCTTTCAAATCCCTCAAGTTCATCTACAACGCTCTCATGTATTGGTTGGGGGAGAGAAGTAATAAGTTTTTGTACTTTGTCGAAATATTTTTCCTTCATGTAGGATAGACTATAACAAAAAAGAGGGTGGAATACAATACTATAAGTTTAAAGATACGCATTTAACCCTCCACGTGGAGCAAAAGCAGAATCGTAAGCAATTTTATTACATTTCTTTAATTCTTCTTCGCTTAAGATTTTCTCTGAAAGTAGCATTTGGAACTGTCTCCACAAATGTGCACCAGCAATTAATTCCGGCCAGTCGGTATTTATAGTGAATTTCACATTATTTTCTACTAGTGTCCGGATAATAAATTTTAATTCTTCTATGTCTTTTACTGCTTTTGTCATTAAATTACTCATTGGGCAAATTTCAAGGATCACATCTTGCTTCACGAGCTGTTGCATCAGCTTTTTGTCATATGCTGCTTTTATCCCATGTCCAATTCTCGCTGGTTTGGCAAATTCTAAAGCTTCCCACATATCATTGGTGTCATCTGTTTCACCGGAGTGTACGGTAATTTTCAATCCTGATTTTTTTGCTTTTGCAAAAAGTTTTGTATACTCTTTGAAGTGAAACATCCCGGTGTCATAATTTGCAATATCGATGCCAACAATGCCACGTGATTGGTATTTGAGCGCTTTTTCTAAAATAATTTCATTTTGTGAAAGAGAAAATTGTCTATCTAAGCAGAATATGAGCCCTGCAGAAAGCGTAGGGTATTCCAAAAATGCCCGCTCCATGCCCCGTAGCATTGCCATAATAATGTGGTCCAGGTCCTGCTCGCCATTATTGTTATGTTTCATAGGATTACCTCTGAGTTCTAAAAGTTCTATACCGCCTCGATATGCTCCAGACATAATTTCATACACTGCTTTTTCCAGAGCAAAAGTACCGGAAGATAATTTATCAAGAAGCGGATGATAAATTTCATCAAAATATGACTTCATGGTTTTTTTCTTTTCAGGAGAAAGGGTAATGTAAGAAATAAATTCATGAAAATCTTTCGTAGGTAATTTAAAACCACTATCATGAGCAATTTGCCAATAAATTGCAGGATTTATTGAGGCTGCAAGATGCGCGTGTAATTCAGCAAGAGGAAAATTGGGAAATTTCCTGTATTTTTGAGGGTCCATGACTTATTGTACTATGGCAGGTTATATTCTGCAATAGGTTTTTAGAAATGGTCATTGACAGAATTTTTTTTTCTCAGTACACTGCTTGAGTTATGGGACAAGAATTTCCATCAGATACTCCAACAGAAGTATATACACCCACAAATTTTACTGAAATTGATCAAATTTGGTCCCTTTCCAGGGAAGCATTGTTGACGGATTCATTATCTTTAGAGTTAGGTATTGCTGCATCTCGCATAGTTCCAAATGATGAAGCCGTGGGTTTTGTGGGCGTACAAAAGGGCGATGAAGCAAAGGGTACATGGGTGTATCGCTTCTCGCACCAAAGACCTTTTGGTGTTGGTCTTCGTGGTGGTGCGGGTGCAGGATCAGGACATGTCTTTAAAGAAGATGGAGCAGTTGGTGAGACAACGCATCGCTTGCTTCCGACAACTGTTGACGATGGATGGACGAAAGTTGTCGGACGAGCTGTTTTGGGAGTTCCAGAGATTCTTATAACAGAGATAGAGCGATTGGGCGAGAATGGTCATGATAATTCTCCTAACAGAGTTATGATAGATGGACAAACATTTCTTGCATGGGATGCGTATAAAGCACGAGATGCTGCCGAAGAAGCACGTCGGGGTGCAAAAAAAGTTGGTACGACACAAAGTGGTGTAGGACCTGCTGCATCTGATTACACAGCACGGACAGGAATGAATTTTGGAATGCTTTTGCTGCCAAGGCATGAATTGCAAGAAAGAGTGCAAGAAGAAGTAGATCGAAATAATAATCTTCTCAAGGCACTGGGGATTGGGGATGATAAGCTTTACGATGCTGACGTTGTGTATCAGCAGATGCAATGGTGGGCTGACAGATTGGGACCATATATTCGCAATACATACTCAGTTGTTGTTGACGCTTTGGAAAATGGGATATTGGTTTATGAGGGTGCTCAAGCATTTGGTTTGGGAAGAACTACCGGCACTCCTGGAAGCGTTACATCTACCGAGTCAGGATTTGGTCATTTGTCACTTAACTACAGAACATCTGAGAAACGTTTAGGACATAGAGTTGGGGTTATGAAACTTGTCCCAACACAAGTAGGCGTTCATGTGAATCACACGCCAATTCCCGATGATGTTCAAGAACAGCTTTATGGAAGAACTGCAGCAAGAGGGCTCCCAGAGCAAGGAGCTGTTTCAGGGAGAAGAAGACAATATTATTGGCTTTCAATACCAGAGCTTCGTGCAGCTGTGGAAACATACGGGTTAACTGAGCTGGTTATTTCAAAAATTGATGCTGCAGATACATTATCCTACATCGATGTCGGTATGGAATATGTTTTTTCTGATGGTGATGTTACTTCGCGATATGATCCAGGCGATCCACGAATGAAAGATCCTGCAACAAGAATGAATACGTTGCGATTATCTGGATGGAATAGTTCTACTGCAGGAATGACAGATTTACATGATGCTCCGAAAGAATTACTTGCAACGCTTCAAACAATTTCACGTCTTGTTGGTGTGCCAGTTGTTGCAGTTGGGACAGGTCCAGGATACAGCGAATTTGCTGCTCGTAAAGGGTCGATTCTGAGACGGTCACAATAATTTTTATAAGTTTACATTTTTTATATTTTTCTGTATACTAAATTATGCTGGTCGTTGTAGATTTTGGCTCCCAAACAACCCACCTCATAGCACGCCGCCTTCGCGATTTAGGTCAATCGGCAGAAATTGTTACCCCAGAAAATGCTTTGGAATTTGTGGAAAAAAACAAGCCGGACGGCATTATTCTCTCAGGTGGTCCCTCATCAGTGTATGCAGTTGGCGCACCCACAATAGATGAAGAGATTTTTAACACAAAAATTCCCATGTTGGCGATTTGCTATGGATTTCAAATCACTGCACATCTTCTTGGTGGGAAAGTCGTCTCAGGGAAAAAAGAATATGGACCATCACAACTAGAATTAAGAATTATGAATCAAGAATTAAGTATCATTAAGGGTTTACCAAAAAGATCCGTTGTCTGGATGAGTCACGGAGATGAAATTGTAAAGCTTCCGAAAGGATTTATTGAAATAGGGAGCACTGAGCATGTACCTTTTGCTTTCTCTATAAACAAAGAAAAAAAGATCTATGGCGTATTGTTTCATCCAGAGGTTGAGCACACAGAGCAAGGTATAAAAATATTGCAAAACTTTCTCAACGTCATTGCGAGTGGAACGAAGCAATCTCGTTCCAAGTCTGAGATTGCCATGTCGCCTACGACTCCTCGCAATGACGAGATAAGCTTTATGATTGAAAGAATTCGTCAACAAGTTGGTGGCTCTCATGTCATTGCTGCAGTTTCAGGAGGGGTAGACAGCACTGTTGCCGGCGTTTTGGTGGCAAAAGCAGTTGGCAAGCAGTTTACCCCAATTTTTGTCGACAATGGTCTTATGCGAGACGGCGCTTCAGATATTCTCCAAAACGTCTTCAAGCCATATGGGGTTAAGCCAATTATCATGCATGTTGAAGAAGAAATGCTCAAACGCCTTAAAGGCATTACAGATCCTGAAGAAAAAAGAAAAATCATTGGGAAATTTTATATTGAAATTTTTGAAAAAGAAATGCAGAAACTACTGAAAAAAGATACGGATGTCAAATTCTTGATGCAAGGGACAATATACTCTGATGTTATTGAGTCTCAAGGAACAAAGCATGCAGATAAAATCAAATCACATCACAATGTCGGAGGACTTCCCAAAGATATGAAATTACAATTGTTAGAACCTCTCAGAAATTTATATAAAGATGAAGTAAGAGCATTGGGAGAAAAGCTTGGTTTATCAAGAGAAATTGTATGGCGTCAAGCATTTCCTGGACCAGGTTTCGCAATTAGAATCAGGGGAGAAGTGACAGAAAAAAGACTTAAACAGGAAAAAAAGGCAGACACAATTGTCTTAGAAGAGCTAAGACAATCAGGGTGGTTAGAAAAAGTATATATGTCTTTTGCAATTATGACTGGAGCGGAGAGTGTTGCTGTGAAAGGGGATGGGAGATTTTTTGGAGAAGTGATTGCACTTCGAATTGTAGAATCAAAAGATATTATGACTTCTACCTGGGCTAGGATACCATACGATACCCTGCAACGCATTTCATCTCGAATTGTCAATGAAGTCCCGGATATTTCTCGAGTTGTCTACGATATCTCCACCAAGCCCCCAGCAACCATGGAATGGGAATAGAAATAACTTTTCCTACTTGCCAATAATCTCATTCTTCATTATAGTAGTTCTGTTATGAATATCCTCAAAAAGTCCGATCCACAAATCTATAATCTTATTCAAGAAGAGGCAGAAAGGCAAATTGATGGACTGGAAATGATTCCTTCAGAAAATTATGTCTCAGAAGCTATAAGAGAATGTAACGGATCTATTCTCACCAATAAATATTCAGAAGGATATCCACACAAAAGATATTACGGTGGCAATGAATTTATAGATTCCATAGAAGATATTGCCAGAGACAGAGCGAAAAAATTATTTGGTGTGGAAAGTGTCAATGTCCAGCCATATTCTGGTAGTCCTGCAAATTTTGCTGTATATGTTGCACTATGTAACGCAGGAGACAGTGTGATGGGACTTTCTCTCACTGAAGGTGGGCATCTCACGCATGGATGGAAAGCATCAGCAACAGGAAAATATTTCAATACATTTTTATATGGCGTGAAGCCTGATGGTCATGTTGATATCGACCAGGTGTGGAAAATGGCAAAAGAGCATAAGCCTCGTCTTATCTGGATGGGAGCAACAGCATATATGTTTGAATATGAATTTGATAAATTTGCCGATATTGCAGATAGTGTCGGTGCCTATTTAGCAGCGGACATTGCGCACGTTGCGGGACTTGTTGTTGCAGGGGTGCATATGAGCCCGGTCAAATATGCCCATATTGTGACAACAACGACGCATAAGACCCTCAGAGGTCCAAGAGGCGGCATGATAATGGTAACCAAAAGAGGACTTACAAAAGACCCGGAGCTTTCAGACAAAATCGATAAAGCTGTTTTCCCAGGACTCCAGGGTGGACCGCATGACCACCAGACAGCAGGGATTGCAGTCGCGCTCAAAGAAGCAGCAACGCCATCATTTAAAAAATATGGCGAACAAATTGTAAAAAATGCAAAAGCATTGGCAGACGAATTAATGAAAAACGGTGTCCCTCTGGTGGGGAATGGCACAGAAAATCATTTACTTCTTTTGGACCTTACCACCATTTTAGGTATTGGAGGAGGACTTTTTGTCTCAGATGCATTGGGTGTTGCAGGAATTACGGTGAATAAAAATACCATTCCTTCTGAGCCAATGAGTCCTTTCTACCCAAGTGGCGTGCGTATGGGGACACCAGCTTTGACTACTCGCGGCATGAAAGAAGTGGAAATGAAAAAAATTGCACACTGGATACTGCGGGCAATTGAAGAAGTCAAATCATACAAAATGCCACAAGATAAAGAAGAAAGAAAGACTCTGATTGCAAAATTTAGAAAAGAAGTGGGGTTAAATAAAAATCTTAAAAAAATCGCTGGAGAAATAAAATCATTTACTACAAAATTCCCAGTGCCATAAATATCATTGACAAGTTCTTAGAGAAAAACCTATAATATGCATTATCATGAGCAGTAAGAAGGAGCATTATAATAATCTAAATGCTGGAGGACCACTCGATGAGCATTCTAAAAACCAACTAAAAACAGGGTGGTCGATGGCAGGAGAAGACAAATTGATGCAGCTTGCAGGACTAGGAGAAGATAAAGCTGCAAGAGCGATGAGAAGAAGAAAGGAAAAATTGGAAGAACAAGAACAAGGATGTGGACGAGTAGAAATTACACGTTCTTCAACGCTTCTGTTGGAGGAAATTGAGCAAGAAGAAATTGTTGCATGGATAGAAGCTGGCTTGCTAGAAAACTGAATCTACAAACTATCTTTCTCTCTCGTACTTTTGTACTCAAATCCCATTACCTCAGCAATGACTTGTGGAGATTTTGAATAGATATAAATGCCGTTAAATAGTCCAGAGGCTTTATATTTCTCAATAAGATTTTGAGCGAGTTTTATTCCTTCTTTTCGCATTTCTTCTTTCTCTAAATTCTCAAATCGTCGAATAATATCTTCTGATATAGAAATATCTTCAATAAATTGCAAGACGTCCAATGTCCTTTTGGAGACAATGGGGACAATTGCTGCAATGATAGGTACTTCTTCCTGAATGTTTAAAAGTTTAATTTCCATTGCCCACTTTTCCCATTCTTTTTCATCATATGTTGCTTGCATAATAAAAAAATGAATCCCAACTTTTATTTTTGCTTTCATTTTTGGGATGTCAGTAATGTTCGGGTGGGTAACTCCTCCAACAAAAAAATCTTTTGTAAAATGGGGAATAACGTCAAGAGATGTTTGATATTTCACATCTTTTTCAAGTCCAGGATCTCCAGTAACAAAAAAAATATTTTTTATACTTTGCTCTTTCAATGCGGAAGTTACTTTTTCTAATTCTTCCGGTGTTTTATTTCGTGTTTTGACAATTGGCATCACCGCCCCGCCTGTGAGGTGGGGGAATATCTTTCGCTGTAGTACTTCCGGAAGTGTTAAATATTCAGGTTTCACAAATGCCTGGTCAGAAAAAGCTACCACATCAACCCCTAAGGCATAGAGATTGTTTGCTTGTTTTTGTAAATCCTTTGGTGATTGATGTCTTCCGGCAGCAATTTCGCCAATAGTGACAAAAGTGTTGGTGGTTAAAAGCTCTTTAAGACTATTATTTTGAATGGTGACCATATAATTGAGTCCTCGTATCTTTGTAAAAGTAGCATGTTTCTTCTTTGAATGCAAAAAAGATTTTATAAGTGGGCCATTCACAATAGTGGCAACTGAGCCGTCATATTTTTTCGGTCTCCTGTCTTTTTGAAATGCAGAAAGATTTGGTGCAATAATATCCACAATTTCCCCGTATCCATTTCTTTCAAAATCAATGAGACGAAGTAGTGTCGAGAGATTTTCCAATACACCTTTACTCACAACAATTTCCTGCTTGGTACGAGTGAGCTGTGCGATCTCTGTATGGAGATTGCCAAAGGGAAGTAATGCAATTTCTTTTTTTGTCAGATTTTTTATTTTTGTCTTCAGTCTAAGACTTCTCATAAATGGTTTCCAGAGAGAGGGATTTTTAAGAATAAGCGGCTCAAGTTCTCTTTTCTGGAAGCTTCCCTCACCCCTACCCTCTCCCAAAGGGCGAGGGAATTCAGAAGGATTATTTATTATTGCCTGTACAAAAAGCTCAGCTATTTTTCCATTCCTCAAAATAAAAATGTCTGAAGGGAATTGGTCCCACATATTACTGTGTCGAATAAATAAAATTTTACCCTCATACATTTTTAAGTCCCGAAGGGTGGGAATAATATGCTCTTTATGCATGCCTAAATTTAAAGCAGCATGAATGAGAATTTCTGCAGATGTATCTTGCAAAATATATTGTAACCGGGTGTAGAAAGGAGTTTTTTGGATTTCGTCTAAAAATTTCTTTGCATACATACCAGTGCCTGGTCCTTGCTCCACAACATAAATAGTTTCAGGAAGATTTTTTTGTTGCTCTAACCTTTCAAGCAATGAAATAAATCGCTGTGCTGAATTTTGAATAAAGTCATCTTTGTGTGATTCTGAAATGCCTGTTGGCAGAGACGCTTCGTATGGCTCATGAAAGGTCTCTTCCCACAAATGAAAATGTTTCCAAAATAAATAATTACAGTGCCAAATGACTGACTTATGAAGCGGCACAAAGTCAATATCTAATACAGTAGAATCAGGGCGGATTTTGCCAAAGAAGCTCTCTCCTGAAATAGGCTTGGTCTCAAAAAGATTTTGTGAATTGTCGTTATTGTGTGATTTCATGATTTATTTGCTTAATAACCGTGAGCGAAGAGAAGAGATGAAAAAGCAAATTAAATCATAGTTTTAATCAATTCTACTCAGTTGCAGATGATTTTCAATTCTTGTCACTCTTTTTTGCAGCCTGACATCTTCTCGATTAAACATTCTTATCGCAACATCCTTTTCAATTCTTGTCACTCTTTTTTGCAGCCTGACATCTTCTCGATTAAACATTCTTATCGCAACATCCAAAGTTTTATTCATGCTATTGGTTTTCTTTTTCATGTATTTCATGTCTTTTTGCAATATAATCACATCTTTCTGCAAGCCAACCACAGCTCCTTGCAAGCCTGTGACAGTAGATTTAATTGGTTGTGTTTCTTTCTGAATTTCTTCTTTTACCACTCCTCTTATTTGCTGTAAATCATTTTTAGTTAACATATGTCTATTTACTGTAAGACTATTGGAAATAGTTTTCAAGGACTAAAAATACTCTCGGGTGTTGTTTTCTCTCTCCTATTTTGCTATACTACCTGTTAGTTCACATACTTAGTTAATAATAATCCTGTCTTCATTGACTAACTAAGTAGCGGTATAAGGATTATTTTTTATGAAAAATATCACACTTGAAGAACTTCTCGAAGCTGGGTGCCATTTTGGCCACCAAGTCACTCGTCAAAATCCAAAAGCACGGGACTTTGTCTTTGAATCACGAGACGGTATTAATATTATTGATCTTGCAAAGACCAAAGAAGGTCTGGACGAAGCACTTATCTTTGTGAATAACAGTGCAAAGAAAGAAGGAGCAACCCTTCTTCTTGTTGGTACCAAAAGACAAGCACAAGAAATCGTCCAGGATGCTATAAAATCTGCAAAAGATATGGATGTTTATAGCGTTACCAAGAGATGGATGGGCGGTACGCTAACAAATTTCTCAGAAATGAAGAAAAATGTCACGCGTCTTAAGGATCTAATTCACATTCTTGGAAGTGAAGACGATAGAGCACGCTACACAAAGAAAGAATTAGGACTTTTTGATAAAGAGCGAGCAAAATTAGAGAGCTTCTATTCAGGCATTGCAGAAATGAAGAAAACTCCAGATATAATATTTATTATCGACACTCATTTGGAGAATTTAGCAGTGAGAGAAGCAAATAGAATGGCTATTCCAATTGTTGGTATTGTCGATACCAATGCCGATCCAGACCCAATTGATTATTGTATTCCAGCAAATGACGACGCAGTAGGCAGTATCAAGCTTCTTACCGATGCGGTTATTGCAGCATGGATGGAAGGGAAAGCTGATGGCTTAAAAGCAAGAGAAAAAGCCGCGTCAAACGCGGTTCTAGAGGAAGCAAAGAAGTTGTCAGACGCTGCAAAAGCACCCGTCATTGCGAGCGTAGCTGGGCAATCTCAAGAAGAGACACCAAAAAAAGAGAAAAAAGAGACAAAACCAAAGAAAGCAGCAAAGAAAAAAGAATAATATGGCAGATTTAGCACTACTCAAAAAACTCCGTGAAGAGACTGGCGTCTCTGTTTCAGATTGTCGTCAAGCATTAGAAGATGCAAAAGGGGATTATGACAAAGCCCTCAAGCTCCTCAAAGCAAAAGCCGCAGAAAAAGCTGAGAAAAAAGCAGATAGAGAAACAGGTCAGGGTTTGGTCGAATCCTACATTCATTCAACAGGAAAAGTTGGCGCATTAGTAGAAGTACTCTGTGAGACAGATTTTGTGGCTCGTACTGATGAATTCAAACATTTAGCACATGAAGTTGCCATGCAAATTGCTGCAATGAATCCAAAAGACGTTGACGAATTACTCAAGCAGGAATATATTAAAGATGGGAGTAAAACAATTGAGCAAATGGTAAAAGAAGCAATTCAAAAAACAGGAGAAAATATTAAAATCAAGAAATTCGACAGGTTCGAAATCTAATTATGGATCCACTCATTCAAGAAATTTCCTCACGAATGACCAAAGTGCTTGACCTCATTAAATCAGATATTGCCACAATTCGTACAGGAAGAGCAGCGCCCACATTGGTTGAAAATATTATTGTTACAGCCTATGAGGGTAGTACAAAATTAAAAATTGTCGAACTTGCAACAATTGCAGCACAAGATACACAGACGTTAGTCATAACTCCATTTGACGGGTCAATTATTGGAGATATAAAAAAAGGCATTGAGGAAGCAAATACTGGGCTTACTCCTGTTATTGATAGCGGTCTTATCAGAATTTCCATCCCACCACTTTCTGAAGAAAGACGACAAGAGCTTATTCATCTTATGAAGCAAAAATTAGAAAATGGGAAAATTATGATACGCCAGGCTCGCCAGGACGCAATGAATGAAGTCAAGAAAGATGAAAATCTTTCAGAAGACGATATTGTGCGTTTGGAAAAAGAAATTCAAGCAACAACAGATAAATTTATAGAGCAAGTAGAGACACTCGGTAAGCAAAAAGAGCACGAACTCATGCAAATTTGACAGAGGTGGTATACTACGAGTATGGGAATACTTATCAATCTTCTTCTTTCCGCGATTGCAGTTATTATCGCTGCATATATTCTTCCTGGAGTTAAGGTAGAAAATTTTCTGACAGCACTTGTTGTTGCAGTAGTTTTGGGTATTGCAAGCGCTGTGCTTAAGCCAATTCTTATTGTCTTAACACTTCCCATAAATCTTTTAACCTTGGGACTATTTACGTTTGTCATTAACGGTATTATTATTTTGTTGGTGAGTGCTATTGTTCCAGGATTTAAGGTAAATGGACTTTTATGGGCAATTATCTTTAGCATTGTCTTGTCACTAGTCAATTGGTTTATTTCATTCCTCAAAATGTAGTCTTCTCCATCACTCCCCGTCATCGCGAAGCCACGAAGTGGCTGTGGCGATCTCAGAGATTGCTTCGTTCCTCGCAATGACGAAATTGATATGTTAGAATAGAAAAATGCTATTAACAATCCTCATCTTTCTTCTTGTGCTTTCAGTCCTTGTCTTGGTCCATGAGCTTGGCCATTATCTTGTTGCGAAGAGATTAGGAGTAAAGGTAGAAGAATTTGGATTTGGATTCCCTCCACGGCTCATTGGCAAAAAAATTGGAGAGACTTTGTACTCCATCAATCTTTTGCCAATAGGAGGTTTTGTCAAATTATATGGGGAAGATGCAGCAGGTGGAGGACGAGTGCAACCAACAAGAAACAACCAACCCATTCGGCAAGCTCAGGACTTGCAGCAAGAAACAAAAGATACGAAAAGAGCATTCTTTAGTAGGCCAGTGTGGCAGCGGGGAAGTATTGTCGTAGCTGGCGTTGTAATGAATTTTCTCTTGGCAGTAGTCCTTCTTACGTATATTGCACATGTCCAAGGTCTACCTCAGTTAGGACATGACATCGTCATTGCGAGCGTAGCAAAGCAATCTCCAGCAGAGCAGGCAGGCTTAAAATCAGGTGATATTGTCACCGCTATTGATGGGCAAAAAATAACATCAGCAGAGCAGTTGGTAGCATATACCAAGCAGCATCTTGGACAAGTCATTCGTCTTCAGCTCCTTACAGTGAATCATAAATCAATAACTATTAACGTTACTCCTCGTCTTCATGCTCCTGCAAATCAAGGAGCAATGGGAATCGCGTTAGGAGAAAATATTATCTATCACAAATATCCACTCCTTCAGGCGCCATATGCAGGACTCAAAGAAGCAATTTCTGAGACAACGCTTATTGCCCAGGGATTGGTGACTGCAGTTGCGCAGACAGTGTCAACTCATCATGCTCCAGCAGGGCTTGCAGGGCCAGTGGGAATTGCGCAGCTTACTGGAGAAGCAGCACAGCAGGGAGTAGATACCGTGCTTCGTTTGGTCGCTCTTTTATCTCTTAATTTAGCGCTTTTAAATATTCTTCCAATACCAGCACTGGATGGGGGAAGATTTTTCTTTATTCTTATCGAAGGCGTGACGAGAAGAAAAGTGCCAGATAAATTCGAAGGCTATGTCCATGCAGCGGGTATGGCAGTACTTCTTGCTTTAATTGTCTTAATTACTCTGCATGATTTCATCCGCATTTTCTCTGGCCAACCTCTCATACCAAAATAATATGCAACTAATCTTGGTACAAAATCCATTAGAGGGTCTTACAAAAGCAAAAGAAATTTTACAGAAAGAAGTTGATAAAAAGACTGTGCTATTTTTATCTGGTGGTAGGACACCCAAGGAGTTGTATGAAAAATTAGCGACTGAACAAAAATTATTGCCAGGTGCAGTAGGTCTTATCGATGAGCGATATGGCCCGCCTGCTATCGCAAGCGAAGCGTTGCGGGCAGGCCCGAAGGGTCATGAGAATAGTAATGAAAAGATGATAGAAGAAAGTGGTTTGTTACATTATTTAGAACAAAAGCGTATTCCTTTCTATCCAATTCTCCAACCCTCCGTCATTGCGAGTCCCGCTAAGCGGGACGAAGCAATCTCAAGAGAGCCAACAGCTCATGCATATGACACAACAGTCCGAGATCTCCTTTTCAAATTTCCCAAATCAGTTGGTATTTTGGGCATTGGTCTGGATGGCCACACAGCTGGCATCCCAACGAATGGAAGGGAATTAGGAATTACGAATAAGGAATTAGAGGAAAAAGACCATAATTCATACTTCCTAATTCATAATTCAAATGAGGCAGACATTTATAACACTTCCAAGCTGGTCGATTCCTATGATGATTCGACTGGAAAATATGGCGAGCGAGTTACCATGACATTTACCGCACTTTCCATGCTGGATACATTAATTGTCGTGGTTTTGGGTAAAGATAAAGCAGATGCTTTAAAAAAATCTTTCCAACCTGGTTCTCTTTCAGAAATCCCAGCACGTTTTTACCAACAGCCAGAAATTTCCAAAAAAACTATTCTCATTACAGATCAAAGAATTTAATTGCAATTAGGAATTGCAATAGTAGCAAGTATTAAGTAGTATGTAGTAAGTATGGACAAGGAGTTTTTATTTATACATAATACGTAATACATGATACATAATACAACTATGAATAGTCCGTTTGCCTTGGTTATTTTTGGAGCAACAGGGGATCTCGCCCAGCATAAATTAATTCCTTCACTCTTTTCTCTGTATAAAAAACAACAACTCCCAGAAGATTTTTCTGTATTTGGTTTTTCCAGAAGAGAATTTTCAGATGAAGATTTTCGAAAGTACTTTACAAAATTTCAAGACCAGCCAGAATGGGAGAAATTTAGTCAGCATCTTTTTTACCAGCAAGGCAATTTTGACGATCCGAAAGGCTACACAGATCTTATTCCAAAATTAGAAGCGCTAGACACAAAAATGGGTGCGTGCGTTACTCGCATATTTTATCTCGCAACCCCTCCACAAAATTACGAAATAATTCTTAACCATCTCCAAAGTACAAAATTATCAGAAGGATGTGGGCAGGGGAGTAATAAATGGACCAGAGTTGCCATAGAAAAACCGTTTGGGAAAGATGTTGCAACGTCGAAAATGTTAGATGAGAAGCTCTCCACAATTTTCCAGGAAGAGCAGATATTTCGAGTTGATCACTATTTAGGAAAAGAAACAGTCCAAAATATGCTTGTCTTCCGTTTTGCTAACAGTATTTTTGAGCCTGTCTGGAATAAAGAATATATCGATCACGTGCAAATTACTTTTGCAGAAAAAAAAGGTATTGGGACACGTGGCAAATTCTATGACGGCGTTGGAATATTGCGTGACGTTGGGCAAAATCATCTCATGCAAATTCTTGCTGCAGTCACGATGGATATGCCACAAAGCTTTTCCAAAGAAGGCGTCAGAGATGCAAGAGCAAAAGCACTGGCAAATTTACAGACGATCGAGCCTGAAAAAGTTATGGAAAATGTCGTCAGGGGGCAGTATGAAGGGTATACAAAAGAAAAAGATGTTGAGTCTCATTCAGCAACAGAGACCTATGTTGCCATGAAATTTTTTGTGAATGCACCTCGTTTTGAATACGTCCCATTTTACATTCGTGCAGGCATAGAAATGCCGGAAAATGTTGTCGAAGTGTCACTTGTTTTTAAGCAGACCTGTCACATTCTTTTCAAAGAAATTGGCTGTCCTGAAGAGGGAAATATTTTGACAATTCGTATCCAGCCAGACGAAGGCATTTCCATAAAAATGATTGCTAAAACTCCAGGGAGCGCATTAGCTTTGAGTACGGTGAATATGCACTTTTCCTATCAGGAAGAATTTGGCAAGCAGGGAATAGATGCCTATGAAAAAGTTTTGTTGGATATTTTCTCAGGAGACCAAATGCTCTTTAACAGGTCAGACGAATTGTCTTCTTCCTGGCAATTTATTGAAAATATTCTCAAGGGTTGGGAAATGAGTCATGCCAAGCCTTTGGAATATAAAGAAGGCACTTGGGGACCAAAAGAAGCACAAGAATTAATTGAAAAAGATAATCGTAAGTGGATAGAGTAGATAACTATCTCTAATCAAAAACTTCACTACTAGATAGTATTGGAGTAAAACAACGGTCAAAATCTCTATATGAGACCAAATAAATTATCTAAATCTCAACAAGAAGACATTACAAGCGATTTAATTCATGCCTTAGTTCAAACAAAAAGCATAGAAGAAGTTATTTTATTTCTACAAGATCTTATAACAAAAAAGGAAATGGAAATTCTTTCTCGCCGATTAAGAATAGCAAAGCTACTTATCGTAGGCATGACATATGATGAAATTAAAGATACGATTCACGTAAGTCACACTACTATCGCAAAGATTGGAACGTGGCTAGCAGAGCAGGGAGATGGTTTTAGGAATATAATAACAAAACTTCCAAAAGAAACTACCCAAAAAGATCCTCTTATGACATTTGACTGGAAGAAATTTAAACGGAAATATTCACTATATTTTTGGCCAGAATTACTCCTACAGGAGATCGTAAAAAGTGCCAATAGTAAGCAAAAAGAACAGATAAAGAATGTTTTAGATAAGCTTGAAGAAAAGAGTGATCTTCATCGAGAAATAGAGAAGCTGTTGCTTCAAAACTCCACTACTAGATAGGACTGGAGTATTTATAAATAACAAGTCTTTAACGGTTATGCTATCATAGGATTATGAAAATAGGATTCATAGGCCTAGGGAAAATGGGAAGCAGAATGGTCAGAAAGCTTCTTGCTGAAGGACATGAGGTTGTGGTCTGGAATCGGTCACGAGCTCCTATCGAGGAGCTCGAAAAGAATGTCATCCTGGTAAGTCGAGAGAACGAGACGAATCCAGGATCTGATTCTGGATCTTCGACCAGAATGACTGTTGCATCGACAATTAAAGACCTTGTTGAGAAATTAGAATCGCCAAAAATTGTCTGGATGATGCTGCCTGCGGGGGAGGCGACTGAGACCATTTTGAAAGAGATCAAACAATACACAGAGACGGGAGACGTTATTATTGATGGGGGAAACTCTTTTTATAAAGATACTGAGAAAAGAAGCAAAGAGCTGAAAGAAAAAGGGATAAAATTTTTGGGAATTGGGGTAAGCGGAGGTTTGCCTGCTTTTGAGAATGGGTATCCACTTATGGTAGGGGGAGATAAAGAAGCATATGAAGAAATTAAACCACTCCTGGATAGTCTTTCGCGTCCTCACGGTGGTTATAGATATTTTGGCGAAGGAGGAGCAGGACATTTTGTCAAAATGGTTCACAATGGCATTGAGTATGGACAAATGCAAGCAATTGCAGAGGGATTTGGGGTTTTGGAAAAAAGTGACTATCACTTCAATTTAGAAGAAGTTGCCAAGCTCTGGCAAAAAGGCACCATTATTTCTGGATTTCTTATAGACCGTGCAAAGGATGCATTGGGAAAAGATGCACATTTAGCAGAAGATGTAGGTGTTGTCGGTGCATCAGGAGAAGCTGAATGGACAATAGAGGTTGCAAAAGAAGAGCAGCTTGAAATTCCTGTTATTGAAAATTCATTAGCATTTAGAAAGCAAACACAAGCAAATACAAAATTACAAAGTTCTTTTGTTGCAAAAATGCTTAACGCCTTACGAAAAGAATTCGGGGGACACGAGATAAAGAAGTAAAATTATCTGCCTTCAAGTATTCTATCTCTTTCTCTGATTACTATGCCAGTTCCGACATTCATCTTGCGAACAAGATCGAGTAATTGAGCTGCTGTATCGATATCAGTAATTTCTGCGGGAGAAAATGGTTCGGCACCAATGATATTTCCTTCATCATCGCAGAGAGGAATAACTATTTCTGAATCTTGTTCAATCGCTCCCAAAATAAGTCTTACTGTCTCTGTTACTTCAGGGCAATCTATTTTGAATTCACTTTCTTTTCCCATCGCGCAATTATACTATAAGGTAATATAATTGTAAAGTGCCTGTAAATTATTTTGAGTGGCGTTTGGAAGAATGAGAAGAAGTTTTGTTGTTATCGGAAACTCTCCAAGCAATAAATGCAAGAAGGATCGCAATAATAAGAAGTCCAGTCGCGATTTGACCTGAATTTGTTGCATTAATAAAGAAATTGCTGTTCATATTTGTGCTCTTTCAATAATGAAAGCAGATGATAATAGTACGATACTAAATAATATGTCTCTCGTCAATAGAATAACTGCAATATTTGTAGAAACAGTACTTACTGGAGTTATAAATGCAACTCCTAACCATCCAGCTGCGAGATTAATGCAGAGAGCAGATAAAACCTTCATGCCTGCAATTTTATTTTTACTCATAATCTCATTCTAGCAAAAAATTTGCCATTCTTGACAGCATCTGTTATACTTTATGCATAAAGCTGTGAAGGGGATTCCTACCCCTTCGCCCCGCTTAGCGGGGCAGGCTGACTACGAAAGATAGTACACAGGCGAAAGTGTTAAAGTCCGCAACGTGTGTCGGTAACGGAGCACGTCAAGAATAAGGTTTTTCTTGATGTCCCGCTCAGCGGGATTTTTCATAGAAAAATACAAACAAGGTGGTACCGTCCAAAATATTGGGCCCTTGTAAGAACAGCAACGTATTGTTGGTGTTGTTACAAGGGTTTTTTGTTTGGAAAGAAAGACAAAATTATGAAAGAAAGATTAATGAGAAAATTAGAAACTTCCTATGAATTCTTTATGGGGAATAGAAATCCTCAGAGAGCAAGAGTAGTCTGTATTGGTGAAGTACATCCATATACTATCGAGCTTGACCAAAAAGTACGGTTGGCAAATGGTACTCGAGAGGCAGTGGATCATATTATTGCTACCATAGCCAGACCTGGAGATATTTTACTTATCGAACGGCACGCTTCTTTAGTAGAAGCAGATGAAGGTGTGCTTAGGGAATTAGAGCACAATATCCCGTCATGGCTCACTGTCTACGGGTGGGACGATATGGCACTTCGAAA